>MAAC01012085.1_pt1 | contig 89084 bp, 82 predicted proteins | sample 1115981 | NCBI WGS metagenome assembly MAAC01 (sample SAMN04961126, study PRJNA320927) | seawater metagenome | isolation source: sample BD02T64 sea water enriched with oil for 64 days | place: USA:Gulf of Mexico | collected 2013-07-27 | reverse complement strand
GACGTTTTTCCAGTGTTTGATTTTTTGCTGTTTATTCATAATTACCTCGTGTTAATGTGCTGAGATAATTATGCGCAGGCTTGATTAATATTGGTATGTGGGGCTTATTACGCGCTTACATATATAACCCCCAAGTTATTATGCAATATATCGGAGCTATGCCCATTTGAAATAGCAGCTTTTAATAAATTACGTGCCTGTGCTAGCTTACCCTCAAGTTGGTGTTTACGGGATAACTCAAGAACTGAATTTAGTGATAGTCTTTTCTTCATAGTTGTTATCAAATTAGGAGTGATGTGCAGAAATAGGTGATTTTTATTATATTAGTTCGAACTGTATTTTGGATATAGTTATTTGTTTAAATAGTCAAAAATTATGTAAACGAAATTAACTCGAGAATTAACTCGAATTTAACTCGGACACCCACTCTAACTTGATAATATCTCTATATTACCTCACCACTAACTCTTTAATATTCACCTTGATTCCATATAAATCCGGATTGATATGTATTTTCAGTTTATGAATTTATGGAACTTAAGTTAATTGCTGTCCATATTTTGATGGAATTATCTAAATATTTATCTATGTTTATATGGAATTAATTGAGTGTTATACCAATCTCACTAACTAAGTGGTCATTTTCAAATGGCTTAAATATCCAATAACATCGTTGCTTTCAATCCTAATAGCCAGCTATTAGTCAATCAAGCGCTTTGTTCTTGAAAATTTATTCTCATTGAATTCTGTAACCTTAATTAATGAAACTGGTATTAATTAAATCACGTGTCTATTTATATGGCTCAGGACCGTCATCCCCGTGGTGTTTTTGCCTACATGGATGTAGGTACTTAGGTTTGGTCTGGAACCACAAACCTGAATTGGGGTTCCAGTGTCTAAAGTGCAATGGATCTTCGCTCAGAGACCTCGATTAGGAATCCCCTGTCAATAGAGTAAAGCAACAGGGCTCAACCAAAACCGGACACAGTCCATCGTGAGGAAAGTGCGGTATGTTAACTTAACTGTAGTTTATTAAATTCATTTGATAAAATATACCACAAGGATGATAACCAGCCAGAATCATATACAAAGGTACGTTAAAAAATGAATATTCAATCTGTTTTTCAAGCACTGCAATCAGCAAGCGACTTTGAGCTATTTAGATTAAAAGTAGCTATTGATAAGTTGTTAGAAGATCCTGAACGTATTAATGTTTTGCGACAAAAAATGGTTGTTGGTATGCAACTAGATTATTTTAGTGAAGAGGAAAATAGAGCCATCGCTTGCGAGTTACTTGAGGTAAAGCGCACAAGAGCGACAGTACGAGAAATTGAAACGGGTAAGCGTTGGACACTCCCTTTTTATTATCTTAATCTTGACCACATTGCTACCGAACTTGTTGCTAACAATAAACGCGGCATGTCAAAAGCTGAGCTACATATTGGTAGCACGGTTGGCTTTATTAATAGCCAAGATAATCAAGACTATATAGGAGAAGTGATAAAATTAAACCCAAAGCGTGCCGTTATATTGGTAGGTAATGAAAAATGGCAAGTTCCTTATCAAATGCTATTTCCTGTTATTCATTCAGAGCTTGACGATGATAATACTTTACTACTCGCAGATTAATTAACTACCAATGGCAAGTCTATTAATTGGCGATCTAGTGTACTAAGTGCAATAGATCTTCGATCAGAGACCTCGAAGATGACGCTACCCTTGCATCCGAAGATGACGCTACCCTTGCATCCGAAGATGACGCTACCCTTGTATACGAAGATGACGCTACCCTTGCATCCGAAGATGACGCTACCCTTGTATCCGAAGATGACGCTACCCTTGTATCCGAAGATGACGCTACCCTTGTATCCGAAGATGACAATTACGTCTAGGTTAACTACATAACTATCCCTGGCAGCAAAATAAAACTGGCAATATTTTTCCCCATTGTTATTCAATTGATGAAAAAATCCATGAAGAGGCTTAACCGAACAAAAAATTAATTTGTTATTTATTGGCATATTACTACTGGTTAAGATGCACCAGTATGAGACTTTTATCGCATTGTGCGATGACGAATATGCTGCACCACTTGAACGTTTATTAGGTGATAGCGTAAGCGAAGGCTTAAGCTCTTATTTTTATATTTTAGCTAATGGTAAACACAAGCCTTTAGAAAAACTCTTATTAAGTGAAACATGTGGCGAGTACATTAGAAATTCAGCGTTAGATGCAATATTTGCCTAATATGATTCAGGCTTGTCATTTCCGTCGTAACTTTGACTAAATGATGGTAAAGGAAGTACCTTATAGATCTTCGATAATAGATTTCGTAGATGACGTTTGCAATGACATCCTGTGTTAATTAATCTGATTTATATTATGCGTCCGCATAAAAAACTCGACTATTTGCATGTGTTTTTATATATCTTATGCGTTCGTATAAAAAATAATGTATCTTCATTTTTTCATGTTACAATTTATGTGTTCGCATAAACAAGGTCTGAAAAATGATTGTTAAAATAAAGAATATTAAACAACTTGGCTTAATAGCTAAGCATATAAGGCAAAGTCAATCTCTTGACCAAGAGACCGCAGGAATATTGTCTGGTAATGGTTTAACTTTTATTAGTCAATTTGAAAATGGTAAGGAAAGTGTAGAGATTGGGAGAGTATTTAAATTATTCGAACAGCTTGGAATAGAAATAGAAATTAATTTACCACCAAACTTACCTGAAAAAACTATTAAAAAAATAGATCAACTAAACGACAACAGCTAAGGTTATGTAGATGAGACAGTTAAATGTTTTTATCAATGATCGACAAGTAGGAACTTTATTTGAAGGGAATGATATATGGGAATTTCAGTATGATAAGCAGTGGCTTGAATATAAGGAAAATTACTCTATTTGCCCTCAAATTCCTCTTCAAGATGAAAAGCAGATAGATGGTTCTACAAAGCGTTATATCCAATGGTTCTTTGATAATTTACTTCCTGAAGAAGGTGCTAGAACACTCTTAGCTCAAGATATCAAAGCGGATGAAGCTGACTCTTTTGGAATTTTAGCGATAACAGGAGCAGAGTCTGCGGGAGCGATAACGCTTATAAATGCAGACAGCGGCATCATAGATAGTTCTGTTCATGTTTTGTCTTCGGAAGAGTTGAATGCTCGTATAAAAGAATTGCCGGATATCCCGTTAAACAATAAAGAAAGTAAACGGATGTCTATTGCAGGTGCACAACACAAAATGTTGATTATTAAAGACGGAGATACTTTTCTAGAACCTGGTGGTTCAATGCCTTCGTCGCATATATTAAAGCCTGAACATTCAAAACCTGAACAATATTGGCAAACAGTTAGAAATGAATGGTTCGTTATGAACTTAGCACATGAACTTGGCCTTAACGTTCCTCCTACAGAAGTGTGCTATTTCCCTGCGGCAGCCTATATCATTAAAAGATTTGATAGGGATGGTAACTACCCAAATCAATCAAGATTACATGCACTAGATGGCTGTCAATTGCTAGGCTTGAGCCGTTCAGTTAAATACGCACAAAGTAGTGTAGAACAGTTAAATAATTTCTCAGAGAAAATTAGAGGAAAAGGTGCTGTAAAAATCGCTATATTAAATTGGGCTATTTTTAATGCGCTTGTTGGTAATACTGACGCACACCTTAAAAACCTTTCATGCATGGTTACTTCTAATGGTTTTGTATTAGCACCGTTATATGATTTGATCAGTACCGCTATTTATGAAGATGGCGATCGTCATTTAAGAGCTGAACTATCTCAAAAGATGGGAGATGCAATACGGTTAGGTGATTTAACACGCGAGGATATTTTGTTATTTGGTGAACAATTAGGATTAAGTCGCATAATTACGAAACGTCAGTTAGATAAAATGTTGAAGAATATTGAAATTAAAGCCGATCAAAAAATCGAATATGTGGAGAGATTACAAGGTATACAAGGTAAAGCTGGTGAGCTTCGAATGCTAAGAGAAATACGGTTTAAGATGATTAGTGAAATGGTTGTAAGGTTATCTTTACCTGCGGCTTGATATGGACGTCCTAGACCCCAAGACTTGGAGTCTAGCTGAACGAGACGCATGATAGGCGCAACAAGCCAAGCGACATTAAAAACTCAAACGATAGCGACCCTTACTGTCTTTTTTACCCAAAAATGGCAATGCATCGTTAAGGGCTTGAGGAAATTTAGCTCCCGGTTTTAAAAAACCGTTTCCAGAGATTTTACCACCTTGTCGTACATAGGCATTAAAAGTTAAGCCTAAGTCATTCTTAGGTGAAATAATTACCGCTAAAGCACCATTTTCACAGTTAATATCAGCAGTTATAGTCCCTAACTTAATATTCTGTTCTAACGCAACTACACCTGCTTTTGACCATGAAGCTGTGCCCTTTACCGCTATACATTGGTTGTTCTTGTTTAGATCAATCTCGGCATTAACAAGCGTTAATTCGACATTACCTTGTGCTGACATAGGTAAGGGAAGGGGAAGCTGTTGTGCTATTTGATTAGCTTTCACTAAAAGTTTAAGATCATTTATTTCTGCTTTATCTGCAGAAAGTACTAACTCAAGCTCACCTTCAGGCCCAGCGATAAAAGAGTCACCAAAAGTAATAGATAGTTTAGGTGTTAAGGTAAATAAAGACCAAAAGCTTAGCTCGGCCTCTACTTTTTTAACACTCGTTCCTTCAATGTTCACTTGCGCGATACTCGTGCGCCAAATACTACCGGTAACACCTGACACAGTAATGTTTTTTGGTAATGAAAGCTGATTTAGCACAAAAGTTGTGGGTAATGTTGCGATTAAAAAACCAATATAGGTTATTAAAAAAATAACACCAATGGCGATTTTGTTTTTCATTTATTGTCTCTGTTTAATTATGTAACCTGAGCTCGGCTTAACAAATGTTTCTCTAGCAGCTATTTTTACTTACTTCTGCGTTAAACTCACTTGCAATAGGCAAGCTATTGACGCGTAAATTTGCCTTGAATTAAGCAAAACTATCAAGCTAGAGATAGTATGAATTAATTTGTACTTTAATTTCAGTATGTTAGCTATGTCTTAAACCAAGTTCAGGTTATTTAAATTGGAAAATTAATTCAAGTCTATCAAGTTTACTTCTTAATGAGTGGAAATAACTTAACAAACCTATGGTATTTACTCAGGAGCTCTTTGTAAACGTCATCTTCGAAGTTTCTGATCGAAGATCTATTGCACTTTAGACAATAGATCCCCGATTTAGACACCACGGGGATGACGATCCTAACACGGGGATGACGATCCTATCACGGGGATGACGCTCCTATATGGATAGGCATATAACTTAATAGACTTGGCATTACTGTTTGGAAAGCTGTAAACGGCGAACACGCACTTCGCCTTGATTCTCACCTTGAGTTAAATCAATCGCTTGTACTTGCAAGCCTTCATTGTTAGCTAAGTGCTCTAACCAAAACAAAAGTTGCGTAAAAGGTGCACTATCAAGCCACACTTGTAATGTTTCCCCTTGCGGCTGCATACGTGTAATGGTGAGTTGTTGCTGATTTGCGGTACGGTTAACAATGCTTGATAAACTACCACTACTTTTTTGTTTACCACCGACAGACTTAACACTTTGATAACGGGCCGTATTATCCTCTACCCAAGTTAATAGTGCTTGACGGCTAGCTAGATTTTTTTCAGTTTTAGCTAAACTATCATTGAGCGGCTGCCACACTAGGCTGTAAAGTAAAAAAACTGTAGAAGCAGATCCCATTGCTAACACTAAACGCTGCTCACGTAAGTTAAGCCCTTGCCACCACGCTTTTATTGAAGCTAAATTCATTATGAGCCTCCCTTACTACTTGGTCTAATGGTAAATGAACCTGTTACTTGTTCACCTTGATTATTTTGAGTCCCTTGCTTTACCGTTAAATTAGCGGCATCAAGCGCCCCTTTAAAGAGCTCGAAATGTTGATAATCATTAGCAATGGCTTGCACGCGAAGCTCTTGTTTTTTACTGTCAAACTTTAATGACTCTGGTTTTAGTGCCGGAACTTTTGCAAAAGCAGGCTGTACTTTTGACAACATTGATAAAAAGCCCGCTTGATCCTTTGCCCCACCAAGTTGTGCTATTTTTCTATTTAACTGCGACTTTATTGTGCCAATACGTACTCTTTTCGCATCAGGGAACGCCTTTTTATAACGGGCAATTATTTGCGCTTCTACTTGCGTTTGTTGCGCTGAGAGTTGCCATAATTGTGCGCTTTTATAGCTAACGTTAAGTAACAAAGCACATACAGCTATACCTGCTGCCCAAAGCCAATTATTGACATTTTTTGATCTATGCTCTTTTACTTTAAATTCGCCTTGAAGCAAATTAAATGTGCTTTGCTGACAATGCTTGGCAAATATCGCTAACGGTAAATCTTCTTCGGCTTTAACAACGGTTAACCCGTTTGGCTTTGAGGTTTCATTAAGCAATGGTAAGTCTGAATAAGCATTGATGATTAGGTCATTTTGCTCTTGCTCTGTACTATCAATGTCACCATCACCTTGCTCGCTTGTAAAAACATGCTGCAGTGAAAACAGCCATGCCTCACTATCAAGGGTGAAACCTTGCCACTCACTTTGACGAACTATTATTTGATTGCCATTTGAAGAGGCATTTGAAGAGGCAGTTGCTGCATTCAGCGCAATAGCATTCCATTGCCCCGCAGTATAAGGCATTGCTAAAACATCAGGCTGAATGGTTTTTACTTGAATATCGGCATCAGCTAACCAAGCTTTCCATAGTAATATTTGTGCTCGTTCAGTAACAGCTACAAAGCAGTTATGACCGTCTTCATCAGCTGAAATATTGGCATAAGCAAAGAACAAGTCATCTACGTCTTGCGCTAATTCATCTTCAAGCATGTAAGGCACAGCTGAGCGCATTGCCCGTTGTGATTTAGTGGGTAAGGTTAAGCGCTTTAGCAAAACATCACTACCGGGAACAAATACCTTTACGTCACGTTGCTGTGCTTTTTCGGTTAATTCACTTAATTGCTCGGCATTAGTTAATTCACCACTGGCAATAATCTCTTGCTCGCTAGTGCTAAATATTAACCAAGATATTTTATCTTGAACTTGGCTGCCTAGGCGTATGTATAAAATTTCGGCCATTAATTGCGTCCTATGGTGCGACTGATCACATCTATATATTTATTATTTGTTACTTTCATTACTGAGTTCATGGCAAAAAAGCTATCATTAAAACTTGCACTCGCTTTAAGTGTAAAGTATTCGCTATCAACTACAAACTGATCTTTTTTATCATTAAAATTTTTGAGCTTTACCACCTCGGGAGAATTATAAAAATTATCAATAGAGGCGAAACCTTTTTCTCCTCGTGCAGTTAATATATCTTGTGCTTCATCTAGCGTTGAATCGAGCAAGGCTTGCAATAACTCAACATGTTCACTATTTATCGTATTAATATTTACTTTATGTAAATCATTAGCAGGAAGAACACAAACATATGGCTTTATTGCCTCAATAATAGTTGGCGTAAAGTGCTCTATTATTCTTAATTCATTCACGCTAGCTAAATAATGGTTCGCTGCTAAGTAAGGAAACTGTCGCGATGCATAGTCATTATCTTCTGCGCCACCAGCGCTACTTATAGAGCTGTTTGAGTCTAACCAATCTGTTAGCGCGTCAGCCATAGACTCTGCTTCAAATGCACTAACATCATCAAGTTGTAAATTTATCAATAATGCTTCAAAAGCGAGACGAGCAGGTACTTTTGTCACGTTCTTATTTTTTTTGTTACCGTCAGCGTTTTTACTCTCTAGTGGTGCGCGTAAAGCATTTAGGTTTAAGCAGCTTTGTAAGTCTATTATTTCTCCGGTAATATTACCAAAATCAACAGGGTAGGTAGTTTCACCTTGTGCCCAAATTTGCCCTAAATGAGTAACATCTTTATCGTCTTTATTTGTAGTAATTAACACTCTTTTGGTAAATGCCTCAGCGCCCATAGCATACCAATAGGCTTGCTGATTAAAGGCAATGTTGGCGCTACGTTGCATTTGCGTTTGCAAACGAGCGGTCATTTGGCTGGCGATAACGGCGCACAATGCAACAATTAACATTACAGTGATCAGGGCTACGCCATTTTGCTTGTGAAGTTTGTCTAAATAGTTTGTCACTAGCTAATACCTTGCCTGTCACCAGCAACTAAAAATTGTCGACGAATAATACCATAATCTTTGGTGTTAAATTCAATCGCAATGGCTAGCGGTAAAGTATTACCTGACCAGGTTTTTTGCCATTTTTTTCCATCATAATATTCAAATGATAATTCGGTAACATCGCTGATTAATGCTCTTATTTTGGGCTCTTCACCAACTACAGAGTCAACAAAATTAAAGTGTAAACGTTGCAGTGTTTCCTCAACTAATCGATAAGCGACAGCTTGCATATCACTACGCGGTAATAATAAACCAGGATTTGTCCAACCATGACGAACAAAAGCGATTGCTTGCTCTTCGCTGGCAAAGCTATCATCTGCGGTTTGTATAAATTGTCCTAGTGGAGATTCACCTTCAAGGCGAATAGTTCTACGGGCAATCTGTGTTATATCGCGCTCAATAATCAAAAAAGCCCGTTGTAATTCATTCTGTCGATTACTGCGTTTTTTCGCTGTTTGATCACCTTTTAATACTGAATCAAATATGGTGAAACTAGATAGGCTGATAAGGGAAAAAATGGCAATGGCAATTAGCACTTCTAATAAAGTAAAACCCTTATTAAATTGCTTCCTTTTCAAGCCCGACTGTGAAAACTTGCTTATATTAGTCGAGTTAGTAGCATTAGTGTTAGTTTGCATTACTTCGCCACATTAGAAATATAGGTGGTTAGACTGCTTATTGCTAATTCATCATCTTCGCGTAGGCGAACTTCCATCACAATAGCACGCATATCATTGTCGGTAGTTTTTATTACTTTTTGTTGCCAAAACCACGCTCTGCCAGCTAGCTCTACTTCGCCTTTTAAGTTGTTTTTTGGTGGCCATTTTGCTTCTAAACTGGCGGCCACTAATTGGTTTGAAGCAACCCAATTAGCAAACATTTTACTTTCTAAGTAACCAATGTTTCGTGCGTTATTACTTGCGGTGCTCAATAGTGCTATGCCGGCAATAGAGAATACTGCCAGCGCTAACATTACTTCAATTAAGGTAAAGCCAAGTGATTTTTGATTACTCATCTAGCACTGGCCCTTCAATAGTTAAAGGTGTGCTATAAATGCCAGTAACACGATAAGCTAATTCGGATAAATCATCATAGCGAGAAACGTCTTTACTGAACTGAAAGGTAAGGCTAAACGGGGTGATGTCGCCACCTGATAAAATATAGACTTGTGGAAAAAACGTTTTTTGTTTTTCAGTTTCTTCGGCTTGTTCTGTGTCGTCAAAAGAGAGGAATTCTTCATCTTTTGTTTTGAACACTGACGAATCAAAAAGTAGCGGCTCTTCAATAGGTAGATCCTCTAAAGTCAGTGTAAACGTCACATCTTTAGGTAGTTCTTGTGCGGCTAACCAATCTTGTTGAGGTATTTCACTCCACTTTACGCCGTCATACCCTAAAAAACGATAGCTGTTTTTATCAATATATAAACCGAGTTCAATATTATTGAGCAAGCCATAATTTGCTGCACTCTCAAACAGCTCGGCAAATTGGTAACTGGCTTTTTGTAGGGTATCTTCGGGACGTTTACCCGAAAAATTAAATTGTACAGCCGACACAATCAAGCCAATTAACGCAATAACCACTAAGACTTCAAGTAAAGTGAAGCCCTTGGTTTTTATTGGGGATTTTAAATATAAAGGGTGGCTGTGTTTCATGTTTTAAATTTAGCTTTCTCTTAATGTCTAATTTCAGCTAAAAATAAGCCAATGCTGTATTGCCTTAATTTCAGACTAAAAGGCTCATGATCAAGGCGCTAAATATGACGTTTAGTTCACTAAACGAGTATTTCGCAACGTTGAGCATGTGCGTTTTAGGCGAAATTTTATTGGTAATCGCCTAAATTCCAATTACCAATATCATCTTCGTTACCTACTTCGCCATCAGGCCCTGCAGAAAATACATCCATTTTTCCCTGTTCACCGGGGTTTAATAACAGGTATTCATTACCCCAAGGATCTTTAGGTAGACGTTTTACATAACCATCTTCAGGAAAGCGACGTGGAATAGGCTCTATGTCAGTTTGATCTGTTAACGCTTCTAGTCCTTGCTCTGTACTTGGGTAATCATAATTATCCAATTTGTACATACTTAACGAATTTTCTAATGCGGTTATGTCTTGCACTGCTTTTTGTAATTTAGCGGTGTCTTGACTACCCATTAAATTTGGCACAACCACACTTAACATCATCCCGATGATAACAATTACCACCATTACTTCTAATAGGGTGAAACCCTGTGCACTTTTAAACTTATTTTTTAACATTATATTTCCTAACTATTTTTCTAACGTAAAGTTAACGTAAATTTCATTCGATGGATTGGTGATAAGTTGAGTTAATTTAAAAAAATATCAAGCATCACTACCAATCCTCAAAAATTCCTAACCACCAACAAAGGTATTCAATTGCAAAATAGGCTCTAATATTGCCATCACTATAAATAAAACAACACCAGCCATCACTACCATCAAGGCAGGCTCAAACGCTTTTAAAGATATATTCACCAAGGCTTCAAATTCTTTATCTTGGTTATCAGCTGCACGCCCTAACATTTGCTCAAGTTGGCCACTCTTTTCACCACTGGCGATCATATGTAGCATCATGGGTGGAAATAACTTAGTTTGTTCAAGTGATAAGTGTAAGCTTGAGCCTTCACGCACTTTATCAGCCGCTAATTTTACCTGTTGCTTGATAAATAAATTGTCGAGTACTTCACCTGAAATTTTCAAACTTTCTAATAATGGCACTGCACTGGCAGAAAGTATGCTTAGTGTTCTTGCAAATCGAGCGGTATTAAGCCCTTTAGCTACTTTACCAATACCGGGTAAGTCGATTATTTTCTGGTTGTAAGCCATTTCAAATTTCGGTTTTTTCAACAACTGTGAAAATAACAACATTATCATGGCAACAATTAACACCAGTAACAATCCATTAGCTTGTAAAAACTCGCTACTGGCAATTAAAAACTTAGTTGAGCCGGGCAGGTTAGCGCCCATATGCTCAAACTGACCAACAATTTGTGGGACAACCTTCGTTAACAATATAGCAATAACACCAACAGCGACAACCGTCATTATTACTGGGTAAACTAGGGCTTGAATAAGTTGCGAACGCATTTGCTCACGTTGTTCTGTGTAGTCAGCTAAGCGATTTAATACTTTATCTAAATGGCCCGATTTTTCACCTGCGGCTATCATAGCGCGATACAAATGGTTAAAAACTTTGGGATACTCAGACATACTTTCAGCTAAACCATAACCTTCAGTTACTTTGGTTCGTACGCCCATAACCATACTTTTAATACTATTTTTATCACCTTGTTCTGCAACTGCTATTAAGGATTCTTCAAGAGGCAAGCCAGATTCAACCAAGGTGGCTAATTGACGGGTAATTAGCGCTAACTCTGCTGCTGATACTTTTCCTTTTGCTTTTCCTGTACTTGACTTGCCTTCTTTACCCGATGCTGATTTATTGTTGCCAAGTGTTGGGGTTACTTCTGTTGGCATTAAGCCTTGCTCACGCAATAACGCGCGGGCTTGTCTTGGTGTATCGCCTTCAATAACGCCTTTTTTGGTTTTTCCTCGGCTATCTACGGCTTGATAATCAAAAGCAGCCATTAATCTTCTCGCGTTACACGCAACACTTCTTCGAGTGTTGTTTGCCCTGTCATTACTTTGTCAAAACCATCGTGACGAATAGATGCTGTATTTTTACGTATATATTTTTCTATTCCTTGTTCACCATGACCATTATGGATTAGTTCACGAACACCATCATCAACGGTTAATAATTCATGAATACCGGTTCGACCACGATAACCTTTAAAATTACATTCGCTGCAACCTTTTGCACGGTATATTACTCGCTGATTATCTTCTGGCAATCGGAGCAAAGTACATTCTTCTTCATCAGGCAGATGACTTTCTCGGCAATGAGGGCATAGTGTACGTACTAAACGTTGGGCAAGTACACCGAGCAAGCTTGAAGAGAGCAAAAAGGGCTCAACGCCCATGTCTTCCATACGCGTAATTGCGCCCGCAGCAGTATTGGTATGTAAAGTAGATAACACCAAGTGACCGGTTAAACTTGCTTGCACTGCAATTTGAGCTGTTTCTAAATCTCGAATTTCACCGACCATAACAACATCAGGATCTTGACGTAATATGGCACGTAAACCTCGGGCAAAGGTCATATCAACCTTGGTATTTACTTGTGTTTGACCAATGCCTTCAATAGCAAATTCTATTGGGTCTTCTACTGTTAGAATGTTGCGTTCTTTTTCATCAACTTGTGTTAAACCAGCATACAAGGTTGTACTTTTACCTGAGCCTGTTGGGCCAGTCACTAAAATAATACCGTGTGGTTTATCAATTAACTTGCTAAAAGCATGACGATTAAAGTCCGTCATACCAAGTTCTTCAAGATCTAATCGTGCGGCATTTTTATCAAGTAAACGTAAAACAACACGTTCACCATGACCTGTTGGCATGGTTGATACACGAACATCAACAGCACGACCACCAATACGCAGTGAAATACGACCATCTTGCGGAATACGTTTTTCGGCAATATCAAGTTTCGCCATTACTTTAATACGCGATACTAATAAAGAAGCGAGTTTTCGGTTAGGTTTCAATACTTCACGTAAAATACCATCAACACGAAAACGTATTTGCAGTGCATTTTCGAACGTTTCTATATGAATATCACTGGCACTTTCTTTGATAGCTTCGCTAAGCATAGCGTTGATAAGCTTGATAATAGGCGCGTCATCTTCGTTTTCTAACAAGTCTTCGCTTTCTGTCATTTCATCGGCAAGCGAGTATAAATCAACTTCATTACCAATATCTTCCATCATTTGCTGTGCTTCTGATGAATCTCGTTGGTATGCTTGCGTTAATAGTAATTCAAATGAAGCAATGTCTTGTACATTAAAGCTAAAAGGTGCCTTAATAATTCGACGAACTTCTACAATGGTATCTAAACTGATATTTTCTAAGCAATTTAACACATAGTTATTGTCGTCTTTACTCAGCAAAACACTATAACGCTTAGCAAAAGCAAAAGGTAAACGCCAAGCGGTAGAGGTTTCTTCAGAATCTTCTATTTTGCTATCAAGAGTAACATCTTGCTCAGCTATAACTTCTTCGTCTTTCATTACTTGCTCAGACATTACTCATTATTCTCTATTGATAAGTTCTTTTGTAATAAACTCTCTTTTGACATGTTTTCTGGTAATGAGTTTTCTTCGATTAACTTCTTTTCTTGAATAGATTCTTGATAATCTTCAAAAGAAGGAGGTAATGCTAATTCATCATTCCATGCTGGTAATATTGGTAATCTTTTATCATCCATTAATGATAAACCGGCCTCTTGCTTACTGATTTGTTCGGCACGAATATAGTTATATTTACTTTCACTGAGCTCACTCATTAAGCTTGCGTCACGTATTATTGTAGCGCGTAAAAACACCATTAAATTACGCTTGCGAGTACTGTTACTGGTCGATTTAAACAAGTGACCAATAATAGGAATATCTCCAAGTAGTGGTACTTTCTGTACACTTTCTTGCACGTCATCATCAATTAAACCGCCCAATACTATCATTTGGCCGCTTTCTGCCATTACTGTGGTTTTGATTTCTCTTTTGTTAATTGAAATATCAACACCGGTATTACCGCTGATAGAAGAGCTTTCTTGTTCAATGCTGAGTTGCACGGCAGAGCCTTCATTAACTAGTGGGGTTACCCGTAGTTTAATACCGATTTCTTGACGTTCTACCGTTTGAAAAGGATTACTATTATTACTACTACTGGTAGAGCCTGTAATAATTGGCACTTCTTGACCAACAATAAAGTAGGCTTCTTCGTTATCAAGCGTCGTAATACTGGGTGTGGCTAAAAGGTTTGAATTAGTATCACTGCTCACTGCTTGGATAAGTGCTGCCCAGTCACCGGTAACGACACCGGTAACTAAACCACTGGCTGAGCCTAACGCTGCGCCTAATGCAGTAAAATCACCTTCAATATCATTACCTGGGGGGTTAATTGTTTCAGAGCCATCCACATTTCTCACTGTGCTTCCAGGTGTCCCAGGTTTAGTTTCTGCTGCTTTGGCACCAGCCGCAACAGAGCCAATAGTGGCTGGGCCATTAGTGAATTGAGTAAAACCAAAGTTCTCATTACCCCATTGTACTCCTAAACTAACACCGTCAGTTTCATATACTTCAACAATAATAGCTTCAATCAATACCTGTGCACGACGTACATCTAATTGACGAATAACGGCCTCAAGAGAACGTAACATATCGGGCTCAGCAGTGATAACCAAGGCATTGGTTGGCTCATGTGATTCAATACTGGTGTTCGTTTTTGAACCGCTCTTTACTTTAGCCGATTGACCTTTGTCAGATATGGATTTACTAACCCCTTTAAGGACTTTAACTAAGTCTTGTGCTTTTGAGTACTTAAGAGGGTAAACACGGGTATTACCATTACTTTCTAACTCGCTATCAAGTCGCTTGATTAATCTAACCACACGTTCACGCGCCTTAATTTCACCACTAACAATAACGCTATTGCTGCGATCATCTGCAACAATTTTAGGAATTAAAAAAGTCGGTTGACCGGCTTTACCGCTTGACGGTTTGTTCATCGCTTGAATAATTCGCACCATTTCACCAGCAGAAGCATATTCTAATTTGATAATTTCTACGTCTTGATCGCCGGCTCTGTCAACACGCTCAATAATTTTGACCAATCGGTTTACCGTTGCGGCAGTACCTGTAAGCATAATAACGTTGGCAGGATCATAGTTGGTCACATTGCCGCCACCAGCTTGATCTGACAATTGTCGTAACAGCGGCACTAACTCACGCACAGTTACATTTTTCACTTCAACAATACGGGTAACCATTTCATCGCCAACAATTTTACTGCCACTGCCTATAACAGGAATGGCGGCAGTTTTTGCGTCTTTATTGCGAATAATTTTAACTATATTATTTTCTCTTTCTATGGCAGAAAAACCGTAAACTTCTAATACATTTAAGAAAAATTGGTAATACTGTTCTTCAGATAACAAATCATAACTGCGTACATTAATTTTACCGCGCACGTTAGGATCAACAATCATGGTTTTTTTCAAGTTTTTGCCGACAATAGTGACAAACTCAACAATTTCAGTGTTTTTGAAACTAGGGGAGTATTGCGCAGCACTCGCTTGTCCAACAGCAAATATGCCGCTAAAGGTAATTGCCGTTATCAAAACCAAGCTCAATTTCTTAAGTTGCTTAAACTTGTGGAGAAAGTGCTTAACCACAAATGCGTTTAAGATTGTGCCCATGAAAAATTCCTTATGCTTCTTTATTAATACTAAAAGTTAATGCTTATAAAATAGTTATTTAATCAATACTAAACTGTATTTCAATCAAGTCGTTTTTACGCTCAACTAATAATGAAATATCACGTTCGGTTTTTAATGCTGACATTGCCTGTACAACCTCTAACGGAGCAAGTAAATTATGCCCGTTCATTTGTACCGCGATATCGCCAGATTTCAAACCTGATAATTTGAAAAATTCAGGGTTTTTACCTGGGGACAAACGATAACCAACAACTTTACCCCCTTTATGCGCGGGTGAAATACGTAGGTAATCTGTTATTTTACCTGGATCATTTTTTAAGTCGGCTCGCAAAAGTTGAGCTTTTCGAGTTAAGTTTTTATTAGCACGTTGATCGAGGACACTCGGTTTTGATTTTGAAGGCGATTTTTGAGTTTTTTTATCGCCTTCGCGGTTGTTACTTTTATTCGAGACGCTCTGCGCTGGTTGACTATAATCAGCACCATCAAGCATTAGTGTTTCTAAACGGCCTGATTGTTTTATGATAACTCGATCTATTAAAACTTGTTCAAGGCTCGCACGAGTACCTTTTATAATATCGCCAATACCGTAGGTTTCTTGCTTCTTTTTGTATTCAATAATAGCAGCCGCAGTATCAACTTGATCACTAGCAACTAACCCCGATAATGTTAACTGTAAACGTGTTTCAGGCACATTTTTTACTATCACGGCAGTTTCAACGACTAATTCATTGTATGCACCAAATAAATTTAACGATTGTACCTTAGATAAATCATGGTTTTTATCTCGTGATTGACTTTGTATTGGCTTAAAATTACCTACGCCACTAGTGCTAATAGTCTGACTAGCACTAGGTATTATCAACCAAGTGATTTTAGCCGCGATAGAGGTAATATAAACCAATAAGCACACACTAATAACCTGCGCTATTTTTTGCTGAGGTAATTTGGCGATAAAGTTGTTAATAAAAATGAAATTATTGAGTGAAACCATGGATTTATAAGCGATTAGAGAGCAAATGAATAAAATATTGATTCCAATGATACTTGACTTAGGCGTAAGCAACAAGCGAGTGAAACTTTATTTTACAATTTCTTTGCATTTAATGGCGACAGTATATTCGTGGCACATTTATACATTAGCTACTGAGAATAAAATTTGAATGACGAATGTTTTACTCAACCACTCTTTTAAATAGTCAATTTCACCAAAACTTATTCAATCAACTCAGTATTTTTTAGTATAAGTGATCTACTTGTAATCTTTTGTTATCAAGAGAGGAAACATAGATATTTATACTGAAAGTGGCCTTGAACTCCCGTATAATGCTCGAAAAATATTACGGCCAGTGATGCTTATAATAGGTGCAGTAGGTTACATAGCTCCTCGTCACATGAATACTATCAAAGAAACAGATAAGTATGTGTATAACATTATGCAACTCAGTTTACCGTAAAGCATTACATGGCTATACAGTTAACTCAGGATGTAACTGTAGACGTCATCTGTGAAGTTTCTGATCAAAGATCTATTGCGCTTAATACACTAGATCCCCGATTAAGAAATCACGGGGATGACGATCCTGAGCCATCACATAGGCACGATGTATTATCGAATTGATATGTATTTAGGGTGCTGTGGCTTAGTGCAATGCTAACAACTATTGTCTCAGAGTGTGAAATTACTGAGTTTTGATGTTGAATTATTTCAACGCTTTCCGAGTTATTTATTGGTATTTAATAAAGTAAAATGAATAAAAGACGTATTTTAACCGTATTTGGCACTCGCCCTGAAGCCATAAAAATGGCACCTCTTGTTCATGCGCTAGCTGCAGATGAGCGCTTTGAAGCGAAAGTTTGTGTTACAGCTCAGCATAGAGAAATGCTTGATCAAGTTTTAGAGCTGTTTGAAATATCCCCTGATTATGATCTGAACTTGATGAAACCAGGTCAAGATTTAACTGATATTACCTGTGGTATATTGCAAGGCTTAAAACCAGTGTTAGCAGAATTTAAACCAGATTATGTTTTAGTGCATGGCGACACTGCTACCACACTTTCAACAACGTTGGCTGCTTATTATCAACAAATTAAAGTAGGTCATGTTGAAGCAGGTCTTCGTACTGGTAATATATATTCACCTTGGCCAGAAGAGGGTAACCGTAAATTAACGGGAGCCATCGCAGATTTGCATTTTGCTCCAACTGAAACGTCAAAGCAAAACTTGTTAACTGAAAATATTAATCCTGAAAAAATTATAGTCACAGGTAACACTGTTATCGATGCCTTGCTTGATGTGATTGAAAAGCTTGAAACGAATGTAGAATTCAGTACCACACTACAGGCTCAGTTTGACTTTCTTGATGAAAATAAACGTCTTGTCTTGATCACAGGGCATCGCCGAGAAAGTTTTGGTGGTGGGTTTGAGCGAATTTGTGAAGCAATTTCTCAAATGGCGAAAGCATTTCCAGACGTTGAATTTGTCTATCCTATGCATTTAAATCCAAATGTTCGAGAGCCTGTTAGTCGTTTACTCGCAGATTTGAATAATGTGTTCCTTATTGAGCCATTAGACTATTTACCTTTTGTATATTTGATGAATAAATCGTATGTTCTTTTAACTGATTCAGGTGGCATTCAAGAAGAAGCTCCTTCACTAGGAAAACCCGTATTAGTAATGCGTGATACAACCGAACGCCCAGAAGCGCTTGATGCGGGGACTGTGAAATTAGTTGGCACAATTACCGAAACTATAGTTACCGAACTTACCATATTATTGTCAAACGAAGATGCTTATAAGGCAATGAGCTTTGCTCACAACCCATATGGTGATGGTAAAGCATGTGCACGTATTCTTGATTCTTTATAAATTTAACTGTTCGAAAAATAAAAGTAATTATTATGTCATTTGAAACTATTTCAGTTATAGGCCTAGGTTATATAGGTTTACCAACTGCTGCCATGTTTGCTTCTCGTAAAAAGAAAGTCATTGGTGTTGATGTTAATCAACATGTTGTTGATACCATTAATAAAGGTAATATCCATATTGTTGAACCTGATCTAGATATGCTTGTTCATGCATCAGTTACTGAAGGTTTCCTTCGAGCAACAACAAAGGCAGAGCCTGCCGATGCATTTTTAATTGCTGTACCTACACCATTTTTACCAATTGAAAGAGAAGGAGATATCCCAAAACCTGATCTTAAATATATAGAATCGGCAGCGAAAGTAATTGCCTGTGTATTAAAAAAAGGTGATCTGGTTATTCTTGAGTCGACGTCGCCAGTTGGCGCTACAGAACAAATGGCTGAGTGGCTTGCACAAGCAAGAAGCGACTTAACATTTCCTCAAACAAGTGGTGAAGCGTCTGATATTCGTATTGCTCATTGTCCTGAGCGTGTATTGCCAGGTCATGTAGTACGCGAATTAGTTGAAAATGACCGTGTTATAGGTGGCCTTACTAACAAGTGTTCTCAAGCGGCAGTTCAATTATATGAAACATTTGTTAAAGGCGACTGTGTTATTACAAATGCACGCACCGCTGAAATGGCAAAGCTAACAGAAAATAGTTGTAGAGATGTACAAATTGCTTTTGCTAATGAGCTTTCAATTATTTGTGATAAGTTAGATATTGATGTTTGGGAGCTAATATCTTTAGCTAATAGGCACCCAAGAATAAATATATTACAACCGGGCCCTGGTGTCGGTGGGCATTGTATTGCCGTTGATCCTTGGTTCATCGTTGCTAAAACACCAGAGCAAGCTCTGCTAATTCACACTGCTCGAAAAGTGAATGATGCTAAGCCTCATTGGGTAGTTGATAAAATAAAAGTTGCTATAGCTGATTTTTTACAAGCTAACCCAAATAAAACGACTAAAAATGTGACTATTGCTTGTTATGGCTTAGCATTTAAACCGGATATAGATGATTTACGTGAAAGTCCTGCATTACAGATTGCGCAAAATATTGCTAAAATGCATTCAGGTAGAACTTTTGGGGTTGAGCCTAATATTGAAGAATTACCAAGTCATGTAAATAAAATTGAATTGGTAAATGTTGAAGTAGCTATTCAAGAAGCTGATATACATTTGATGTTAGTAGATCATAAAGAATTCAAAAGAAAGCATTTCAATGCAGAATTTATTGTCGATACAAAAGGGATTTGGGGTTAATTATGTCATCTATTCTTAATTTGATTGGTCGTGAGTGTGAGTTATTCTCAAACGATATTTTGGCTAACGAAATTCAGTTACAAGAAATTGTTTCAAGTGCAACATTTCTGGTATTAGGTGGAGCAGGCTCCATTGGGCAAGCAGTCACCAAAGAAATATTTAAACGTAACCCTAAAAAACTTCATGTTGTTGATATCAGTGAAAATAACATGGTTGAACTAGTACGTGATATTAGAAGTTCATTTGGGTATATTAATGGAGACTTTCAAACGTTTGCATTAGATATTGGCTCTATTGAATATGACGCCTTCATAATAGCGGATGGTAAATACGATTATGTATTAAACCTGTCAGCTTTAAAGCATGTTCGTAGTGAAAAAGATCCTTATACCTTGATGCGTATGATCGATGTTAATATTTTTAATACCGAAAAAACAATGAAACAAGCAGCTGACAAAGGTAGTAAAAAGTATTTTTGTGTCTCCACAGACAAAGCGGCAAATCCTGTAAATATGATGGGAGCTTCTAAGCGAATAATGGAAATGTTTTTGATGCGACGCAGTGCTGATATTGCAATATCTACTGCGCGTTTTGCCAATGTAGCATTTTCAGATGGTTCACTACTACATGGTTTTAATCAAAGAATCCAAAAACGCCAACCAATCGTAGCACCTAAAGATATCAAACGTTATTTTGTAACACCACAAGAGTCAGGTGAGTTGTGTTTGATGTCCTGTATTTTTGGTAAAAATAGAGATATATTTTTTCCTAAATTAAGTGAAGCACTACACCTCATTACTTTTGCCGATATTGCCGTTAAATATTTAGAAAATTTAGGTTATGAACCTTATTTATGCAATTCAGAAGATGAAGCAAGAGAATTAGTTCATTCTCTACCAGAACAAGGGAAATGGCCTTGTCTATTTACAGATAGTGATACAACTGGTGAAAAAGATTTTGAAGAGTTCTTTACTGATAATGAAACACTAGATATGGAACAATTTGAAAATTTAGGCGTAATTAAAAATGAAGCCTTATTTGATTCTCAGCTAATAAAAGAGTTTGAGCAAACGATTGCAGGGCTGAAAAAAGACAAAGCTTGGACAAAAGATGAAATTGTTGAACTGTTCTTTAAGATGATACCCGCTTTTGGTCATAAAGAAACAGGTAAATACCTTGATAGCAAAATGTAAAAATACTTAAGAAAATACTATGCATAAAAAATTAGTTAACTTTGTTCAAGAAATCTATCAAACAAAAGAGTTTGTGCCACTGCATGCGCCGACATTTGGTGGTAATGAAAAAAAGTATGTGAATAATACGCTCGATAGTACGTTTGTTTCTAGTGTCGGTAAATATGTCGACCAATTTGAACAGCAAATAGAAGCCTATACTGGAATAGCCAAAGCCATAGCAACAGTTAATGGCACCGCTGCTTTGCATACAGCACTATACATGGCAGGAGTTAAATCAGGTGATTTGGTTATTACTCAAGCCCTTACTTTTGTCGCTACCTGCAACGCTTTATATCACATGGGAGCAGAGCCTGTATTTGTTGATGTATCTAAGATAAGTTTAGGTTTATGTCCTAAAGCGTTGGATAGTTACCTTGAAGATAATGCTTTTATTAATGATGATGGCTTGAGTCAGCATAAAGTTACTCAACAGGTTTTTCGTGCTGTGGTCCCTATGCATACTTTTGGTCATCCCGTAGAGCTTGATGAATTAATAATTGTCTGTGCTAAATGGAATATAGCATTAGTGGAAGATGCTGCTGAAAGTTTAGGTTCTTTTTATAAAGGGCAGCACACAGGCACCTTTGGTTCTTTTAGTGCTGTTAGTTTTAATGGTAATAAAGTTATTACTACTGGCGGTGGCGGTATGGTCTTATGTAAAAGCTTTGATGAGGGGATGCATACTAAACATATAACGACTACGGCTAAAGTTCCTCACCCTTATGAATTTTTTCATGATGAAGCAGGTTTTAATTACCGTCTGCCAAACTTAAACGCTGCGTTAGGTTGTGCTCAAATGGAAGTATTACCTAAGTTTTTAGAGAAAAAAAGAGAATTAGCATTAAGTTATAAGAGTTTCTTTAAAGAGTCGGACTTTAAATTTGTTGAAGAACCTGAATATGCGCAATCTAATTACTGGTTAAACGCTATTATTTGCCCTAATAACGAAGTGCGTGAAACTTTTATTAAAGAAACCAACAAACAGGGGGTTATGACCCGACCAATCTGGAAGTTAATGAACAGATTGCCGATGTTTGAAAAATCAAAATATGGCCCCCTAACTAATTCAGAATGGCTGGAGTCTTGTTTAGTGAATATACCAAGTTCGCCTGTAAGTAATGGATAATAAGATGAAAAAAATAGCAGTTTTTACAGGGACACGTGCTGAATATGGGTTGTTGTATTGGTTGTTAAAAGATATTCAAGCGGATGCAAAACTTGACCTACAGCTCCTAGTTTCTGGAACGCACTTATCACCAGAGTTTGGCTGTACTTATCAGCAAATTGAACGAGATGGCTTTACTATAGATGAAAAAATAGAAATATTATTATCTTCTGATACGGCGGTAGGCGTTGCTAAAAGCATGGGTTTAGGTGTGTTAGGTTTTACCGACGCGTTAAGTCGTCTTCAGCCTGACGCTTTGGTTATTTTAGGTGACAGGTTTGAAGCGCTAGCAGCTGCGCAAACAGCAATGATATTACGAATTCCCGTTGTTCATTTACATGGTGGTGAAATTACCGAAGGTGCCTATGATGATGCCATTCGCCATGCCATAACTAAATTAAGTTATATGCATTGTACGTCTACAGATGAATACCGAAATAGAGTTATTCAATTAGGTGAAGCGCCAGAACGAGTGAAAAATGTAGGAGCAATAGGCCTTGACCATTTATCACGTAGTCATTTTATATCCGTTGCTGAATTGTCTAAATCACTTTGCTTTACAATTTCTAAACCTTATTTTTTAGTGACTTATCATCCTGTGACTTTAGCCGATGAAGAGCCTGTAATCTCTTTTCAAGCATTACTTGATAGCTTAGATGAGTTCCCTGAGTATCAGATCATTCTTACTTATCCAAATGCCGATGATGGCGGAAGAAGTATCATTCCTTTACTTGAAAATTACGCTAAAAACAATCCAGATAGGGTATTAGCAATACCATCACTAGGTCAAACAAGATACCTAAGTGCAGTTAAGCACTCAACAGCTGTGATTGGTAATTCATCAAGCGGTATTATCGAAGTGCCTTCATTTAATATTGCAACTATCAATATTGGTATGCGTCAAAAAGGCAGGTTGTCAGCTAAAAGTGTCATTCATTGTAAGGCCGATAAAAATGATATTGTTAATGCTATAAATGGTGGGATTAACAAAGTATATAGAATTAATGATGACGTTATTGTTAATCCTTATGGGCAAGGTGATGCATCTGGTCAAATAGTTACGTTACTAAAAGAATTAAAAGTAAATTCATTAAAGTCATTCTATGATTTAAATGTGGAGACATAATATGACATTAATTATTGCAGAAGCGGGTGTAAACCATAACGGAGATGAAAAGCTTGCATTTAAGCTTGTTGATGCTGCACATAAAGCGGGTGCAGATATTGTTAAATTTCAGACATTCAAAGCGTCTAAGTTAGTAACAGCCACAGCAGAACAAGCTGATTATCAAATTGCTAACACTCAAAAAAAAGAATCTCAACTTGCTATGCTTAGTCGACTAGAATTAAGTTATGAATTTCACATCGAATTGGTTGAGTACTGCAAAAATATAGGAATTGAATTTTTATCTACAGCCTTTGATTCTGATAGCTTAAAATTTTTAGTCAATGATTTAAAATTAAAAAAATTAAAAATCCCCTCTGGTGATTTAACCAACGCTCCTTTACTACTTGAGCATGCCCAAACTGGCTGTGATTTAATAGTTTCCACGGGTATGGCTACTTTGGCGGAAATAGAAACGGCATTAGGTGTTATAGCCTTTGGTTATGTAGCAAAACAAACAGAGAAGCCAAGTATTCAAGCTTTTGAAAAAGCATATTATTCTGAACTTGGACAACAAAGCCTCAAAGATAAAGTAACAATTCTCCACTGCACAACAGAATACCCTGCACCTTTGCAAGATATTAATCTTAAGGCGATGGATACGATAGCGAATGCTTTTAAGTTACCTGTAGGTTATTCAGATCATAGTGCCGGGATCACTATTCCTATCGCTGCGGTTGCTCGTGAAGCGAAGATAATAGAAAAGCACTTTACTTTAGATAGAAATATGGAAGGCCCAGATCATAAAGCTTCACTAGAGCCTGAGCAGTTAAAAGCAATGATTGAAGGTATTAGAAATATTGAGTTAGCACTTGGTAATGGACTTAAAGGACCTAGACCTTCAGAGGTCAAAAATAAATCTGTTGCAAGAAAGAGCCTCGTTGCTGATAAAGTTATTAAGAAAGGTACTGCTTTTAGTGAAGCTAATCTCGCCATCAAACGGCCAGGTTTAGGGAAAAGCCCTATTCAATATTGGGATTTACTCGGTAGTGAAGCAAAGAAAGACTATCAAGTAGGTGATTTAATTGATGAGTGAAAATGTTTTATTAATTGGCGCAGGAGGTCATGCGTCAGTTCTGTTAGATATATTAATTGAGCATAATATTAATGTTCTTGGTTATGTTTCTCCATCTCCTGCAAGTAATCAAACGTTATTTTCACAATACCGTTGGTATCAAAGTGATGAAGATATTTTATTGTTTGATAAAGCAACAATAAAATTGGTTAATGGTATTGGTTCATTACCGGGGAATACATTAAGGGCAGATTTTTATAATAAATATAAAAAAATAGGTTATAGCTTTGCAACATTAGTGTCTAAATCTGCGGACGTATCTAGGTATGTTTCTTTAGAAGAAGGTGTACAAGTAATGCGTGGCGCTATTATCCAAACAGGGGGAAGTGTTGGTTACAATAGCATTGTAAACACGGGTTCAATAGTTGATCATGATTGCTCTATAGGAAGTAATAACCATATCGCTCCAGGCGCTACGATTAGCGGTCAAGTTACTTCCCTAGCCAATGTCCATTTTGGTACGGGCTCTTCAGTTATTCAGTCAATCCATGTAAATGAAAATGTGGTTATTGGGGCGGGTGTCACCATAACTAAAGACGTAGGTCAAAATACTACCTGTTATCCCGCACGTATTTTCAAAAAGGTTATAGATTGCTATGAGTCATAATTGGAAAAATATACTAGTTTCTCCTTTAAGTAATATACAAGATGTTCTAAAAGTCATTGATAGTGAGGCTCTTCAACTTGCGTTAGTCGTTGATCTTGACAATCGTTTATTAGGTACAGTTACGGATGGTGATATACGTAGAGCATTAATTAATGATGTTCCTTTATCGCAGCCGATTTCTGAAATTATGTTCACAACACCTACCACTGTTGATTTTAGTACTTCTAAAGCGCAAATTTTAGAGTTGATGAATGCTAAACAGCTCCATTCTATTCCAATTCTAGATGATGGTATCGTGATTGGCTTAGAGACTATTCATCACCTAACACAAAAAACTAAATACGATAACCCTGTATTTTTAATGGCTGGTGGTTTTGGTACAAGGTTAAAGCCTTTAACGGATAAGTGCCCCAAACCACTATTGAAAGTGGGTGATAAACCAATATTAGAAACGGTACTTTTAAGTTTTATAAAATCAGGATTTCATAATTTTTATATTTCTACTCATTACCTACCTAAAATGATTCAAGAGTATTTTGGTGACGGTACTAAATGGGGCATATCAATCAATTATGTTCATGAGGAAGAGCCTCTTGGCACCGGAGGAGCTTTAGGATTACTGCCAGAAGATTTACCTGATCTTCCTGTGTTGATGATGAATGGGGATGTGCTAACAAAAGTTGATTTAGAAGCTTTACTCACTTTTCATAACGAGAATAATGCCAATGCAACCATGTGCGTTCGTGAATATGAATACCAAGTACCATTCGGTGTAATCGAAAGTGAAGGGAATATCATCAAAAGTATGGTAGAGAAGCCTGTACAGCGTTTTCATGTTAATGCTGGAATATATGTTGTTGGTCGAAAAATTATTGAGCAAGTTAATAATAATGAAGTAGTAGATATGCCGACACTTTTGGAAAGGCATTTAGGTAACGATGTCCTTATGTTTCCATTTCATGAATATTGGTTAGATATTGGGCGAATGGATGACTTTAATCGTGCTCAAGTTGATATTAAAACGTTAGGTTTTTAGTTGTTATGATAGATGATAAAAAAATACTTGCGATAATACCCGCTAGGGGAGGTAGTAAAAGGCTACCTAATAAAAATATTTTACCCTTAGCTGGTAAACCTTTAATCCAATGGACTATCGAAGCAGCTTTATCGTCGAAATATATTGATGATGTTATCGTTAGTACCGACTGTAGTGAAATAGCTAAAATTTCCAGCGAGTCAGGCGCTAAAGTTCCATACAAAAGGCCAGATAGTTTATCTGATGATAATGCTACAACAAATGATGTGATACTCCATGCTCTAAAAAACATTAACATTAAGTATGATGTTGTTGTTTTATTACAGCCTACTTCCCCACTTCGTTCAGCATTAGATGTAAATAATGCAATTGAATTATTAGTGAAAAAAGAAGCTGAAGGGGTTGTCTCTGTTTGTCCTTGTGAACATAGTCCTTTATGGTCAAATGAAATCCCTAATAACTTAAGTTTAGGAGGGTTTTTACCATCATCGCTAAAAGGAAAGAGATCACAAGACTTACCTGAATATTTCCGTCTAAATGGTGCTATTTATGCGTATCATATTGATGCTTTTATACGGGATGAAGGGATTTTTTATTCTGATAAAGTTTACGCATATAAAATGCCGACAGAGAGGTCTGTTGATATAGATAATTTTATTGATTTCTCATTGGCTGAAGTTTTAATAGACTCTAAAAATAGCTGACTCTAAGAATATTTTGAAGTATGTATTAGAGTTTACATATTTTATAAACTGGACGAATAATGTTAATTAAAATAAATACAGCCTTTCCTTGTGAGCAGTTAAGTTTTTTTGATTTTGATGGGAAGAGGTACTCTTATTTCTTTTTTGGAAGTTGTTACTTAGAAAATGAAAAAGAAATAATAAAAGCGGCAATCAAGGAGGACTCAAAATATTTATCTAAATTAATTGGAGACTTTACTCTTGTCCTTTATGACTATCAAAAGCAAGAGCTTAAGCTCTTGTCTGATAGGCCCGGAAAGCAAAACATCTTCTATCACTTAAAAGACAAAGAGTGCATTATTGCTGATGATTTTTGGGAGATTAAACAGGCACTCTCATTTGGTATCGAACAAATTGATACTGTTGCTTTAAAGCAGCAAATAATGTTTTTTACCTGTTTGGGTAATAAAACTATTCTAAAAAACGTAAAGTTGGTTCCTGCTGCGTCAATTGTTAAAATGGATTTAATAAATAACAGAGAAAGTATTTTCCGTTATTGGGTATTTAGTTATGAAGGCAATACACTGTCCCATGATGATAAATTGGATTTGATTGATAATGCTTTTGACACCTCCCTTAAAACAATAAAAGCCCTAAACCCTGATGAAAGTAGTTTTGCCATTGGGGTGAGTGGTGGGCTTGATTCAAGGTTAATACCTTATTATGCTATAAAAAATGAGATGGCAGTTGAGGGCTTTACTATTGGCTTGGAAAGACCAAGAAAAATATTCCTTGCAAACGATTTTAGTAGTGCTAATAAAATTGCAAATTATTTTGGCATACAAAGGAAAACGCTAAGATATGATAGTTTAAGCTTTGAGCAACAACTAACTTTAGAGTCAGAGTTAGCCCCCGAAATTGGTTCTCAGACCTTTAAAATTGTTTCTCCTGAGTCTCTTAGCTCAAAGGTACTCTTAACTGGAGCTAGTGGGTTTGTTGTAGGGGCGTCACCTATGTATAGCTCAATTAAAGGTAATGACTTAATTGAGCATACATTACTTTATCAATCGCTACTTACGCAAAAGCCTTCAGCAGCAAAGTTGAAAAAAGCAATTAGCTATATTACAGGAGCATCTTTAAACTATAAACCAAAAGTGATGACTGAAGGTTTGGGTGAATTTTTTACTCATTCAGATATAGATAATTCGATTGAGGAAATAAATAAGTTTTATGCTGATTTTTCTCACTTAACTAATTCTGAAAAGTTAATGAATTATGCTATTTTTAGTTTAGGTAGAAATAATGCTAAAGGAGCCTTTGAAAGCTTTTTAGGAAAGATGAAGTCTTTTAGCATCTACACACCTTTCTTTTTAGATGTCGTGAATAAATTTACTGAGAATGAGCTATTAAACCGTCATTTATTTCAACAGTTCATTGTTGAAAGATTACCTCAGTTATCTTCAATGCAAGGTCAAGACTTTAAACCTACAATGTCAAATTCAAGTGGCAGAACTCACCGGGTGATTAAAAAAGTGTCAGCCATGGGGAATTTTGTCATTAGAGGTAGTGGGGTAATGAACTATGAAAACTGGGTAAACTCTCGGGAGTTTGTTCAATTACAAAAAAATGTGGTGGATAAAACATATTCTATTAGCGAAAAATTAGGTCTGAACTTTGATATAGGACAGGGAAACACCCATCCGGCTGTTAAACAAAACATCCTAAAAATGCAAAAGATACTGTCTAAATTTTAATGGTTAAAGTATGTCGCGAATGTTTGTTAATTCTTTAAAGAAAAGCTTTTTTTTTAATGCTGCATTTATTTATTTAATTGCAGATTTTTTCGTAAAAGGCATGCAGTTCATTTTATTACCATCTGCTTCTCATATTTTAATTATTGATGAGTATGGCAAACTAACCCTTTTGCTCGCCTTATTAACTGCTTTGTCACCCTTAATAAGTTTATCTAGTGAGGCCGCATTTTCATTATTCTTTAATCGAAATATAGGAAATAATAAAAGTTATCTTTTTGTTCATAGCCTTGCTGTTGCATTCACAGGTTACTTGATCTTTAGTGCTTTTTTTATATTGATTTCATTATTCGATGATCATTTCTTATTTAAAATAATTTCATATAAAAATGAAATGTTAAAAATTTGCTTTATATTGTTTTTTGAGTATGTATTGACAGTAACCTTACTCTCATTTCGTTTATCATTCGATAAATATCGTTACTTTGTTTATTTTGTTTTAATAAATATAACTAAGTTTTCTTGTGGTATAACTGCGATATATCTATTTGAAAATTCTACGGATTATCTTAATACTTTATTAGTAGTTAATTTCATTTTATCTCTATTATTCGCTCTCAAATTTTGGGGGATAAAAAACCTTTTTAAACAAGCATCCAAATTTGATTTTCATTTATATAAGCGTATTTTAAAATACTCTTTAATTATACTGCCGGTTAGCTCTTTTGCGGTTGTAAATTCATTAATTGATAAAGTTTATATTACTTCTTTATTAAGTATTAATGACTTGGCAAATTATTCTTCAATATTTCTTCTGGCGGGAGCAATTCAAATTGCTATTATAGCTTTGAATAAATCATACATGCCGAAATTATTAAAGACTTACTCAACCGAGGGCTATAAATCCCTGGAACTATTGAAAAAAGAGACGAGACTTTTTTTAGTGTCAATATTTTTAATCTATATTGCATTCTTACTACTATTACCTAACTTGTTTATTTATATTTTCAATGAAAAGATTGTTTTCAGTGTGGAAATATTTGTTATTTTAAGTTTGAGCTTTCTATTTAATGCTCTTTATATCCTGTACACTAACGTGCTCTCTTTAGAGGAGAATACAGCTAAATATAAAATGTATGGTTATTTGGTTGCAATTATTATAAATATTCCTTTAAGTTACTTTTTAACTTTGGAATATTCAGCAACTGGTGCAGCGTTATCAACTTTAGCAAGTGTGCTATTTGCTGTGATCATTTTGATGTTTATTGTATCGTGGAAAGTATTAAAGTTTTATTTAATAATGGAAAGCATGATACTTATTATCTCCTCAATATTCATTGCTATTGTTATGGTTATTTAGATTTTTTACTGAAAGCAAATGAAATAGTCAGCTATTTTTAGAAGGCTTTGCTTTAAAAAGGCGACAATTAATAACCCTGTTTTCTCCTAGGTTGAATGACCCTCATATTTAGAGCTCCACATAGTTATAGTAATAACTTAATAATAATTGTTTTTTATAAGTTATTAACTGATATATCTAAACTGATTTCGAGATTATATAAATGATTAATCGATATATAAAGCAAGTTGAGTCGTATAAAAAAAATGTAAAAGCGTCTATGTTAATGGCTTTTGAGGCTTAATTTTATGCTGTCATCATATAGAGGGTATTTGTATTTTTTAGCGCTAACGTTATTCTTGTTTTTTTTATCAAGACAAGCCCTAATTAATATTTCATTCTTATCTTATTTCAACCACTTATTTACATTAACTTGTTTAATAGTATTTTTTTGTTATTGCATTTCCAGGCCAGTTAAATCTAATTTTTTAATCACTTTTATGATTTTAATAATGTATTCAGTTTTTTTAGTTTATAAGAACTCTTTGCCTTATATAAATGTGCTTCAAACGTTGATAACGCTTAAGTTCCTTTTCGTTTATTTTACTATTGCATTTGCTCTTAAATACGAAAAGAGTGATTTATTGAAAAGCTTTACAAAACTATTAACCGCTATTTTATTAATTTCTATTTTTTTTGTTATTAGTGACTACTTTCTTCCAAATGTAATATTTCCTTTAGCTAAAGATGGCCGAGGTATTGGAGGTATAACTCCTGGTTCGTTGTTTTCATCAAGAGTTTTATATTCAGGTTTCTTACTCTTTTACAGTATTTTATTGTTGTCGTTCAAATTTAATATAAGCAGTAATAAGTATTTTATTTATAACAAGTCGACGTATTGGGGATTATTATTAGTAGCGTTTGTTCTTATTACTTTAACTTTCTCAAGAAAAGAATTACTTATACTAATAATGGTATATGGCTTAAGTTTTGTTTATTACAGTAAAGGAGTTAGAAGGTTAATTAGTTTACTTGTGATTTTTATCTCGGCTCCACTCATTGTTTACGTTTTATGGCTTTTGCTCGGGGAATCTATACAGGGAAATTTGAATGAAGGTTATGTTAGATATAAAATATTTTTTCATGCAGCTGAAATTTTTGAATACTATTTTCCATTAGGCTCTGGCCCGGGTACTTACGGAACATTAATGTCCAAATTTTACACGGGTATTTATTCAACGTTTCAAGTGGATAAGGCTATTATTGGTTACGGAAACGAAATTGAAGGGCCTATATTTGATTTGTTTTTTGTATCATTATTTGCAGAGTATGGAATGGGTTTTTTACTTGTTTTATATATGATATTTCAACCTTTTTATGCATCAAAAGACAGCAGTGTTGATAGTGTTATATCGATTGATTTGTTAAGGATTAATTTATTTATAATGCTTATGCTGGTTGGTTTTATGGTGCCTATAATGGGGAATATGGTGGGGCTATTAATTTTCTTTTTATTAGGAATAGTAGCATCTAGGACCATTTCAAATAAAAGTATTAAGAATAATATATGTTTAAAGAAATAGAAAACTTTATCAAGGCTAATAACCTTGTGAATGAAGAAGAAATTTGGCCTCTATTAAAATACCAATTGGCGAGAAAAAAAACACTTAATGGTAATGCAAACGAGATGGAGTATAAATCAACATCTTATCTGCGAATATTTTTAGCTGTGTTAATTAGTTTAGTCAATTTATTAAAAACGAAATTTACACCGAAACAAAGTGCTTTTTTTGGTGCTACCTCTAGGGCTCAAATCACCAAACTAGATATTCTAGATGAATTCCTAAATCATGATCTATTGAAAAGTTCGCATTGTTTATATCATTGCTCTAATCTCGAAGTGGTAAACCTTTATTATGCATTTAAGCATGGTGTTATTTTTGAAAACCTATTAGTAAGGATTTTCAGTTTTTGTATTACAAAAAAATATTATCGGGAAAAGTATAACGGATACTTTTCGCAAGGTTTTTTGACACTTTTAAATGAAAAATTTAACTTCGATGAAAGTGAGCTTATTGATTTACTCATAAGCTATGAGGTAAAGCGAAAAATATATAGTGATATTTTAAAATTTTTAAAAGTCGATACGTGCATAGTTATTTCATCCTACACTAAGCCTGCAATTGTTAGTGCTGCGAATGATTTACAAAAAAACACATTAGAGTACCAACATGGTTTATTAGCACCTTATCATACGTCATATATTTATTGCTCTGACAAAACATGGCAAAGCTCTTTACTTCCTAAAAAAATTATTTTGAATTCATCGTTTTGGGAAGAAAATATGAGAAAATCCAGTTTCATCAAAGAATCACAAATAGAAATAAATGAATCTCATGAATATTCAACAAAGCAAGAAAAGAGTGAATTGCAGTGTTATTTAGGTAATAAGAAGTATGTGATTTTTACTGGGCAAGGTATTTGTTACGATGAAATAATCAATTTTATCGTAGAGTTTTTAGAAATTAATATTGCAGTTTATTTTGTCTATCGTCCTCACCCAAGAGAGTACAAAAATTACAATAAAATAGTAGAAAGCGTTAATAGTAAGCGTTTAATTATCGTAGATCGTACTAAAATAAAAAATACTAACTCCTTAATAGAGGGGGCTTTAGCTCATTTGTCTATTTATTCTTCATGTCACTTTGAGGCGATTGATATTCTTGGGAAAACTTTTGTTTTCGATGTGCTTGATAATAATATAATGCGCTTAGGAGGCGTAAATAGTCATATTGTATACTTTGACTCAGCTTCGAACTTGAAAAAACTTAAGGTTTAAAATGAGAAAATTTTTACTTTCAATTTATTACATTTTTTTTTATAACTTACCGAACTCCAGATACTTACCTTTGTTTAGTAAGTTAAGATGTTGGTATTTATCTAAGGTGCTTAAAGTTCTTGTATCTGATTCTAAGAATAGGATTGAAAATAGAGTGTATATTTCTGATGCGGCAAAAATATCTATTGGTAAAAATGTCAGGATAAATGAAAATGTTTTTATTCAATCAGCTGTAATTGGCAATAATGTTATGATCGCTCCGAATACTGCTATTTTATCCAGTACTCACAGTTATGAAAGGCTTGATATTCCTATGGTTGAACAAGAAGATATCTTTGGTATGCCACCAGTTATAAAAGGTGATGTTTGGATAGGTCGAAATGTTGTAATAAAACCTGGGGTTGTTATTGGGCAAGGCGCTATTGTAGGTGCGTGTTCTCTTGTAACCAAAGATGTACCTGATTTCGCCATCGTAGGTGGAGTGCCCGCAAAAATCATTAAGTATAGAAAGAACAAAGCTGATGAAGGTTGAGTCAATTAAATTATGAATAAATGTAAAATTGCAGGGTTAAATATTACTGCATATGAAAACCTGAATCATGCTGTTAGCACAATCATAGTAAATGGCGAAGTTCTGCCTGGCTTTGCTGTTGCAGTAAATGCTGAAAAAATAGTTTCTTCTTATGAGAATAGTGAAGTTCATTCAATTTTAAGTAGCGCAACTATGAGATATCCAGATGGTGCAGGAGTTTCAATACTTATGGGACTTAGGGATTATAAAAGCGCAAGAATTCCAGGCTGTGATTTATGGATAGCAATTATGAAACAGGCGGCGATAAAAAAACTACCTGTTTTCATCTTAGGTGGAAAGAGGATTACCAATAGTGATACTGTTAATAAATTAGTTAATGAGTTTGACGCTAATGTTGTAGGATCATGTGATGGATATGTTAAAGATGATGATGCCTTAATTGAGCTAATTATAGAAAGTAAAGCAAAAATCATAACCGTTGCTCTAGGCTCTCCTATGCAAGAGAACTTTATCAATAAATGTCGTTTAGTATACCCAGGTGCCTTTTATATGGGGGTTGGTGGTACCTATGATGTTTTCACCAATCAAGTGACACGTGCTCCAAGTTGGACTCATAAATACCACTTAGAGTGGCTTTATCGCCTTTGTCAAAACCCTAAGCGAATCGTTCGACAATTTAAGTTATTGAAATATGTTTTTTTAGCTATAACTAAAAAAATATAACTGCATACCCGTGACAGTTCAAGGTGCATATTTTAGCACTTGAACAGAACAATTTTAGAACGACAATTCCGGGTGACGTAGTTGTTTTTGTAGGTTAGAATCTGATTATACACGTGAAGTTCAAATAAAATAAAGGATTAAGATGACTCGTAAAATAACAAAAGCAGTAATTCCTGTCGCTGGTTTAGGTACGCGTATGTTGCCTGCAACAAAAGCTATTCCCAAAGAAATGTTACCTGTTGTAGACAAACCTATGATTCAATACATTGTTGATGAGTGTGTTGCTGCTGGCATCAAAGAAATTGTGTTGGTTACTCATTCTTCTAAAAATGCCATTGAAAACCATTTTGATAAATCTTTTGAGCTGGAAACTACCTTAGAAAAGCGTGTTAAACGCCAATTACTGGAAGAGATTCAGGCCATCTGCCCTAAAGATGTGACTATTTTGCATGTTCGCCAAGGCGAAGCCAAAGGTCTTGGTCATGCGGTATTAAAAGCTCGTCCTATAATAGGTAATGAACCCTTTGTTGTGGTTTTACCTGATGTTATTCTAGATGATTCTAGTGCTAATTTAAAAACTGAAAACTTAGCGGCTATGCTTGCTAGGTATAATGAGGTTGGTGGCTATAGCCAAATTATGGTTGAGCCAGTGCCCATGGAGCAAGTAAGTAGCTATGGCGTGGTTGACTGTGATGGCTATGAACTGGCAGCAGGCGAGTCTAAAGCGATGACAGCCATTGTGGAGAAACCACCAGTAGAGGAGGCGCCGTCAAATTTAGCCGTTGTTGGCCGGTATGTGTTATCAGAAAAAATATGGGAATTATTGAAATTAACCCCTCCCGGTGCTGGTGATGAAATTCAACTAACTGATGCCATTGCTATGTTAATGGAAATGGAAACAGTTGAAGCATTTCATATGACAGGTAAATCACATGATTGTGGCTCTAAGTTGGGTTATATGAAAGCTAATGTTGAATATGCTTTACGTCATAATGAATTAGGCGAAGAATTTAAGGCTTACCTTAAAACAATACTCTAAATTTACTAAAGCCAGAATGAATATTAAAAATATGGATTTTTTTACTGAAATAAACACTATTAAAAACGCAGTGGTTTGTGCTAACAGTCGTTCAATTTTAAGTCTGTTTGATGTACCTAATCGAGTTGATGATTTTTCGCTTAGTGCTGCTGAACTTTACCTTGATTATTCAAAACAAAATATAACCAATACTGAATTAAACCATTTAGTCACTTGGGCAGAAGAGTGCGGATTATCTCAACATATTAATGCTATGTTTACTGGCGATAAAATTAATAATACCGAGCAACGTGCTGTTTTACACACAGTGTTAAGAGCGCCATCAAGTGTTAAACATCAGGTATTAGGTATTGAAGCTGTCGAAGTGGAACAAACTGAGCAGCATATGGCGCAGATTGTTGATGATGTATGCCAAGGTAAGTTAACGGGTATAACGGGTGAAAAGTTTACTGATGTATTAGCGATTGGTATTGGCGGTTCATATTATGGTATTAAAGTTGGTTTAAGTGCGTTACATCCATACCACAGTACTGGCTTAAAAGTGCATGTATTAGCGAATGTTGATGGTGCTGCGGTTACTGAAAAACTTGAAAACTTAAATGCTGCCACTACCTTGGTGGTGATCATTTCTAAAACCTTTACCACGCAAGAAACCTTATTAAATGCTAAAGCCATTAAAACATGGATGCTAGCCGAGCTTAACGATAATAATGCTATTGCCAAACAATGGTATGCGGTTAGTAGTAATGTTGAAAAAGCACAAAGCTTTGGTTTGAATACCGACAATATTTTGCCTATGTGGGACTGGGTAGGCGGACGATTTTCGTTATGGTCAGCTGTAGGACTGCCACTTGCATTAGCAATAGGCAATGAGTATTTTAATGAGTTGAAAGCAGGTGCTTATGCTATGGATCAGCATTTTAAAAAGGCCAGTTTTGATCAAAATATGCCAGTGCTAATGGCACTTATTGGTATGTGGAATCGCAATGCACTTAATTATAAAAGTTTGGCAGTATTACCCTATGATCACGCCTTAAGAGCACTACCTGGTTATTTACAACAAACCGACATGGAAAGTAATGGTAAGTCAGTATCAAAGCAGGGCGAAAAGCTTAATTGGCTTACTGCTCCTGTTGTTTTTGGTCAAGAAGGCACTAATGGTCAACATGCTTTTATGCAATTAATGCATCAAAGTGATGAAATTATTCCAACTGACTTTATTGTTGCTTTGCAAGGCACAAGTAATTTTGATGAACACCATAAGGTGTTAGTTGCTAATTGCTTTGCCCAAAGTGAAGCCTTAATGCAAGGTAAAAGTTTAGCACAAGCTCAAGATGAGCTTATCGCTAATGGTACCAATGAGGAGGAAGTTTCTCGGTTAGCTGCTCATAAAACCATGAAAGGAAATACCCCCAGCAATACCTTATTAATGCAATCACTAACGCCAAAATGTTTAGGCGCTATTTTAGCGCTTTACGAGCATAAAATCTTTGTGCAAGGTACGTTATGGCAAGTTAATTCTTATGATCAGTGGGGAGTAGAGTTAGGAAAACAGCTGAGTCAGCAAGTATTAGCACTAATGAGCGGCAGTACCGGTAACCATCAAATGTCGCCATCGAGTGTTAAGTTAATTGAAGCCTTTATACAAAAGCAAGCAACGGTTTAATACCAATCCCACTAACTATGTGATCATTTTTACTTGTTAAAATAACCAACTACTTCGTTATTTATTTAATAATTAACGCTGCATGGATGCAGCTTATTAGACAATACAGGTGCATATTGTCCTGAACAACTAGTTATTAAAATAAATGCCTTGTATTTGGCCATTTTCTCTACGTATAAAGTAGCTCACCTAATTAATGTAACTGGTTTAACTCATTCAGTTACAATAATAACCTTTTGTATTGCTAAGTTATAAGGTAACATGCGTTCGTTAATTGTTAATGAACTTATGCCATGTCATTAACTTGTTGTTTTTTAATGTTAAAAAGATATTTATGAATGTTTTAGTGATTGATGATAAAAAAAGTGTCCGTGATGTTATTAGTAAATTTTTAGTTTCTCTTGGGCACTCAGTAGACACCGCTGTTAACGGCTTAGACGGTTTTGAAAAAGCGCAGCAAATGCCTTATCATCTTTATATTATTGACCATCTTATGCCGTTGATGAATGGTGTTGTATTAAGTAAAAACCTCAAACAAAAACCGGATTGTGCTAAAACGCCTATTCTATTTATGACTACCCAAGAGATAGATACCGTAAAAAGGCTACCTGAATTCACCTTGTTCAGTAGTATTATTAGTAAGCCTTTTAACGAAGCTACTTTTATCTCAGTCGTTGAATCGTTAACAAATACTTTTAATGATGAAAATTCACCCAAAATAGCCTTATAAAAACTGTTTACCATCAAGTTCGACTATAAGTTTTCAGCAAATTGTTTTATTCTTTACCACCATTAGATATTATTTAATTGGTATAAGAATAAAAATGAATACACAGCAACTAGCACAACTTCATGGTGCTATTAAAACTATTCCTGACTACCCTATCCAAGGCATCTTATTTCGTGATGTAACGAGTCTGTTAGAAGATGCTGAGGCTTTTGCCTTAACGTTAACTTTACTAACCGATAAATATAAAAATCAAGGCTTCACTAAAGTAGTTGGTACCGAAGCTCGTGGTTTTATATTTGGTGCACCTTTAGCGCTTGCATTAGGCATTGGCTTTATTCCAGTGCGTAAACCAGGAAAGTTACCTCGTGCAACTTATGCGCAAGCATACCAATTAGAATATGGTGAAGATGTTTTGGAGATCCATAAAGATGCATTGAGTGCTGATGATAAGGTATTGATCATTGATGATTTACTTGCCACGGGTGGTACTATTGAAGCAACAACAAAATTAATCAGACGGGTAGGCGCACAAGTGAAAGACGTTGGTTTTGTTATTTCATTACCCGATTTAGGCGGTGAGAAGCGCTTAGAAGCAATGGGCTTAACACCTTATTCACTTGTACAATACAATGGTGAATGAGCAATAAAGTAGTTATCAGCTAGTATAAATGCATAACTAATCATGAGTTGCGAGTAAAGAGTACTAAATAATATGAGCTATCAAGTATTAGCTAGAAAATGGCGACCTAAAAAATTTGAAGAGCTTATGGGGCAAGAGCATGTAGTTACTGTGCTTGTTAACGCGCTCGCTCAGCAGCGGCTACATCATGCCTATTTATTTACTGGCACGCGTGGTGTTGGTAAAACTACTATTGCTAGAATTTTTGCTAAAAGCTTAAATTGTGAGATTGGTATTACTGCGACGCCTTGTGGGACATGTGATACCTGTTTAGAAATCGATCAAGGCCGCTTTGTTGACTTACTTGAAATTGATGCTGCCTCTAAAACTAAGGTCGATGATACTCGCGAAATTCTTGATAATGTGCAATATGCGCCAACACGTGGTCGCTACAAGGTATATCTTATTGATGAAGTTCATATGTTATCGCGTCATAGTTTTAATGCCTTGTTAAAAACTCTTGAAGAGCCGCCTGAACACGTAAAGTTTATTTTAGCGACGACAGATCCACAAAAACTACCTGTTACTGTGTTATCACGTTGTTTACAGTTTCATCTAAAAGCATTAACGGTTAACCAAATTGAAACAAAACTAACTGAAATCTTAGCGCAAGAACACGTTAACCATGAAAAGGGTACGTTAACGCTACTTGCTAAAGCAGCACGCGGTAGTATGCGAGATTCGTTAAGTTTAGCCGATCAAGCGATAGCGCAAGGGCAGGGCAATATTACTTTAGTTAATATTCAGCAAATGCTCGGTGGTTTAGATCAAAACTGGATTTACAAAATTGTTATCGATCTGCTAAAGCAAGACGGTATCAGTTTAATGGCATTAACCCAAGAAATAGCCAGTTGTGCACCTAGTTATAGCCGCTTATTTGCAGAGCTGATCCAATTATTTCATCAGGTTGCGATTCTACAAATTGTTGACCAACATTTCGATTTGTTGCCTGAGCATGCTCAACTTTTGAAAAAATTCAGTAAAGCTATGTCGCCAGAAGATGTACAACTTTATTATCAAATCTGTGTTAATGGACGTAAAGACTTACCTTATGCATCAGATGAACAAGCTGCATTTGACATGACTTTATTGCGTCTATTTGCTTTTAAACCAATGCAGAAAGAACAGTTGTCAGACGTAAATGTGAACTCACTGACTCCAAGCGAGCCACAAAGTGTTGAAGATAATTCATTTACACTACCAAAAACACCAGCACCTTTAGCAGAGACAAAAGCTGAACTATCAGCACCAGTACCCACATCAGCACCAACAATAGTACCAACTGCCGCTCAAGAGAAAGAACAGCAACTTGTTCAAGAGATGGCTGCAATTGAGCTACAAGCCGAAGAAATGCAAGACGTTAGTGTTAAGCCAGGGGTTACAGAATCAGGGTTTAATGCACCTGAACTTGAATTAGCACCAATACCAGAGTTTATACCAGAACCTGCTATAGATCACGATATCGCACCAACACCAACACCAACACCAACACCAACACCAGAGCAAGCGCAACAAGCTCAAAGTACAACGCAAGCTACTGAATTTGATAGCCCGCTCAGTGCCGTACTTGCCACGCGTAATATGCTGCGTAGCCGTAAAAAACAGCTGGAGAGTAAAGAAAAAAAGCCCGGTGACGCCATTGCTCGTCACTCCAATGCCAATAATGCTGAGTCTGCAGCGAAGGACAAAACTGAGGTTACGGATACAAAAGTAGTACTAGCTAAGCCAGAGCAACCCTATCAAGCTGAAAATATTGACCCCGCCACTATTCGTAAAGCGAATCAGGTAGATAAGTGGGCGCATATGATTGATTCAATGGAGCTCACTGCGCGTTTAAGGCAATTGGCAATTCATGCCACTATTGATGATGAATCTACAGAAGAACACTTGATTTTATGTTTAAATCAAACCACAAAGCATTTAGTAACCGATACAGCACAACAGCAATTACAACAAAATATTAGTCAGTTTTTATCTCGTCAAATTACTGTGACCATTAAAAATGTTGAAGAAACGGTGGCAGATCCCTATCAGATTCAATCACATATTAATGATAAACGTTACGATTATGCTAAAGAGCTACTAGAAAAAGATGACATAGTACAAGCACTACAACATGATTTTCAAGCAAGCTTAGATGAAGATAGTATTTCAGCGCTATAATCCATTTACTAATAGTCGTTGGTATAAATCCTGAATTTCTCATCTTGAAGTAGCTTGGCTATAATCATCTTGGTATAATACCAATACAAATAAATATGTGATCACTAACTTACTAGTATTGGTATAATGCCAATAACAAGTTTTAATAACCTATTTTAAAAATATACTTTACCGGAGAATAATTATGATGAAAGGTGGCATGGGCAACTTAATGAAGCAAGCTCAACAAATGCAAGCGAAAATGGCAAAAGCTCAAGAAGAGTTAGCTAATATGGAAGTTGTCGGTGAAGCAGGCGCAGGCATGGTTAAAGTAACAATGACTGGTAGTCATAGTGTTCGTAAAGTTGAGCTTGACGACAGCTTAATGGAAGATGACAAAGACATGATTGAAGACTTACTTGCTGCTGCAGTAAACGATGCTGTTCGCCGTGTTGAAGCGCAAAATAAAGATAAAATGGGCGCGTTAACGGGTGGTATGCAACTTCCTCCTGGTATGAAAATGCCTTTCTAGACGGACATAAATTACTTATATGAAATTTAGCCCGTTAGTCCAAGAGCTTATCGACTCGTTAAAGTGTTTGCCTGGTGTTGGCGCAAAATCAGCCCAACGCATGGCTTTTCATTTGCTTGAACGTAATCGTCGTGGTGGTAGTAAACTTGCCAATACACTGGCAAGTGCCATGGTTGATATTGGTCATTGTCAGTCATGTCGTAATTTTACCGAAGAAATTTTATGCGAAATTTGTCAAAGTCCTAAGCGTAAATTAGCAAGCATTTTGTGTATTGTAGAAAGCCCCGGTGATGTTATTGCCATTGAACAAACGGGTGAATTTAGCGGTAAGTATTTTGTATTAATGGGGCACTTATCCCCCATTGATGGTATCGGGCCGGATGATTTGGGTCTTGATATTCTTGCCAAACAATTTGCTACTGGACAGTTTGAGGAAGTTATTTTAGCAACTAATCCAACTGTAGAAGGTGAGGCTACCGCGCACTTTATTGCGGAGTTAGCACAGCAATACCAAGTAAATATTTCACGTATAGCACACGGTGTGCCAGTTGGTGGCGAGCTCGAGTATGTTGATGGTAATACGTTATCTCATGCTTTATCAGGGCGAAAAAGTTACGATCTTTAAAGTGAAATCACGTGTATCCTCATTACTTTCAACGTAAATCGAGTGATTTTTCTTTCTTACTCCCTTGAAAAAAAATAAACAATCCTCAGATCATGTAGCAGAGAATTAACCCGCGTCAAACCATCGGGATATTTAGCAAATCATTTACCAAATTGTAAAACCACACAGGATTCACCTAGATGACTACAGAAAAAACGGCACAAAATCATAAGTTTGCATCAGATAATGCAAAGATACTTCAACTAATGATCCACTCTCTTTATTCTAACAAAGAGATTTTTTTACGTGAGATAGTATCAAATGCGGCTGATGCCTCTGATAAATTACGTTTCAAAGCCTTATCAAATGCTGATTTATATGAAGGTGATGGTGAATTACGTGTTCGCGTAAGTTGTGACAAAGAAAATAATACCCTTACTATTTCTGATAATGGTATTGGTATGAACCTTGAAGAAGTGATTGAACATCTTGGTACCATTGCTAAATCAGGTACTGCTGAATTCTTTTCACAGCTTTCTGGCGATCAAGCGAGTGACTCACAGCTTATTGGTCAATTTGGTGTTGGTTTCTATTCAGCTTTTATTGTTGCTGATAAAGTAACTGTTCGTACGCGTAAAGCCGGTGATACTGCTTCAGAAGGTACTGAATGGATAAGTGCTGGTGAAGGTGAGTTTACTACTGCTAGCATTGAAAAATCTAACCGTGGTACAGACATCATCCTTCATCTTAAAGAGGATGAAAGTGAATTTGCTGATGATTGGCGCTTAAAATCTATTGTCACTAAATATTCAGATCATATTTCAGTTTCTGTCGAAATGCTAACAGCAGCAGAATCTGCAGTTGAAGCTGTAGCTGAAGTGAAAGATGATGAGGGAAAAGTTACTACTTACGGAGTAGAAGCGCGTGATGCTGTTCCCGCAAAATGGGAACCAATCAATAAAGCAACTGCGTTATGGACCCGTGAAAAAAGCGATGTTAGTGACGATGAATATAAAGAATTCTATAAACATGTATCACATGACTTTGGCGACCCATTATTATGGGAGCACAACAAAGTAGAAGGTAAAACTGAGTATACTTCATTGTTATATTTGCCATCAAAAGCACCATTTGATATGCATAACCGTGAAAAGCAACATGGCTTAAAATTATATGTACAACGTGTATTCATTATGGATGACGCCGAACAGTTTATGCCAACTTACCTAAGATTTGTTAAAGGTTTACTTGATTCAAATGATTTACCTTTAAACGTTTCGCGTGAAATTTTGCAAGATAACAAAGTAACACAAGCAATTCGTAAAGGTTGTACTAAGCGTGTTTTGAAAATGCTTGAAAAATTAGGCAAGAAAGATGCTGAAAAATATCAAGGTTTTTGGGATGAGTTCGGTCAAGTCTTAAAAGAAGGTCCTGCTGAAGATATGGCAAATAAAGAGCTAGTTGCTGGTTTATTACGCTTTGCTTCGACCAATGACAACAGCTCAGTGCAAAATGTTTCTCTTGCCTCTTATATTGAGCGTATGAAGGAAGGCCAAGACAAAATTTATTATGTAGTTGCTGATAGCTTTGAAGCGGCTAAAAATAGCCCGCATTTAGAAGTGTTCCGCAAAAAAGGCATTGAAGTTTTATTGATGTCTGATCGCATTGATGAATGGTTAGTTAGCCACTTAACAGAATTTGATGGCAAGCAGCTACAGTCTGTTACGCGCGGTGGTTTAGACTTGGGTGATATGGACGATGCTGAAACTAAAGAAGCACAAGAAAAATTAGAAAAAGAATTTGATACCGTTGTTACTCGTATTAAAGATGTACTGAAAGGCAAAGTAAAGGATGTTAAATTATCTCAACGTTTAACTGACTCTCCTGTTTGTATTGTTGCAGATGAAGATGACATGAGTAGTCAAATGGCAAAACTGATGGCGTCAGTAGGTCAAGAAGTACCAGATACATTACCAATCTTTGAGATTAATGGTGAACATGAATTAGTTAAACATGTTGCTGATGAACAAGACGATGACAAATTTAGCCAGTGGGTTGAAGTGTTATTTGAACAAGCTATGTTGGCAGAGCGTGGTAGCTTAAAAGATCCGGCAAGCTTTGTTGGTCGTTTAAATAAACTAATGTTGAGCTTAACTAAATAAAGTAATGTTAAGCTAACTAAATAACTTTAGGGTTAGCAAACAGTAGACTTTAGTCGGAAAAAGGGGCACTTTACTATTAAAGAGTGCTCCTTTTTTGTATGCTAGGCTTGTGTGGTTATAGGCATGCTTGTATAGTGACTTCCGCAAGAAATTATATACATAAGAATTATTACATTAGTGTGATCAATTAGGGTCTTACAATTAACTATTTTAATAGATAACTGGTATCATTTTAATGTAATTATTTTTACTTATTTTAAACGTTAACATATTAAGGTTAGTTTATATGCGTATAGTACTTCTTGGTGCACCTGGTGCTGGTAAAGGCACACAAGCACAGTTTTTAATGGAAAAATTTGGTATCCCTCAAATCTCTACGGGTGATATGTTGCGTTCAGCAATTAAAGCAGGAACTGAATTGGGTAAACAAGCTAAAGCCGTAATGGATGCTGGTCAATTAGTATCTGATGACTTAATCATCGGTTTAGTAAAAGAACGCGTCAAGGAAGATGATTGTAAAGCAGGATTTTTACTTGATGGTTTTCCGCGTACTATTCCACAAGCCGACGCCATGAAAGAAAATGGTATTGATATTGATCATGTACTTGAATTTGATGTGCCTGATGAAGTTATTGTTGACCGCATGGCTGGTCGTCGAGTTCACTCTGGCTCTGGTCGTGTTTATCATTTAGTATACAATCCGCCTAAAGTTGAAGGTAAAGATGATGTTACTGGTGATGACTTATCAATTCGCCCTGATGATGAACCATCAACGGTACGTAAGCGTTTAGCTATTTATCATGAACAAACCAAACCTTTGGTAGATTTTTATCAAGCTGAAGCGAAATCAGGTAACTGCCAATATTTAACTGTTGATGGTACCCAAGCGGTTGAAGCAGTTAATGCATTGTTAACAAAACAGCTAGCTTAGTTCCTTTAGAACCAGGCTAGTTAACTAAATAAAACTCGCTTCGGCGAGTTTTTTGCTTTATTAGTGTATGTTTTATTCGCGTTTGTTAACCATAGCAATATGTGGAATGTTATCCTCTAAATACATTGCTGATACTTGTTCAAAACCGTGGCGTTGGTAATATTTGAGTAGATGCTGTTGTGCTGATATTTTAATATTTTGGTTCGCAAAGTGCTGCTGACATACCTTTAGACCTTCTGACATTAACTCATGACCTAAACCTGAGCCTCTAGCGTGCTTAGCAGTGGCTACACGGCCAATGCTAATATAATTATCATAACTCTGAGCTTGGGCCAAAATGCGTAAATACGCGACTAGCCTGCCTTCTTGATAGCCAAGTAGATGTACGGTTTCTGGGTGCCTATCTAATTGATTTTCTTCGCTGTCTAAATCAGGGTAATAACAGCATTGTTCGACCACAAAAACATCAACACGGAGTTTTAATACATCATAAAGCTGGTCTAGTGATAGTTGATTAAAGTTTTTTGTTTGCCACAGAATCATATTCTTCATTGAAACTTCTTTTAAAAAAACATCCTCATTAGTGATAATAAAGATGCTTTAACTGAGCAAAACTGATATGAAATTCATATCAAATTAAAATGTAAGACTATTTTTTATGACGTTGCTGTAATACCGCCATGACTTCTGATAAGTCAATTTTTTGATCCGCAAGTAATACTAGCGTGTGATAAAACAAATCAGCACACTCACCTAATAAGTCTTCTTTAGTTTCAGCGACGGCCGCTAGCGCAACTTCAACGCCTTCTTCACCCACTTTTTGCGCCATTTTTGTAGTGCCACGGGAGAATAAATGCGCAGTGTAGCTTTCCTTTGGATCGTCATCTTTTTTACTGGCAATGACTTGCTCAAGTTGACTCAAAAAGTTTTGTTGGGTGAGTTTTTGTTCAGGAAAACAAGACTCAGTACCTAAATGACAACTAGGACCGATTGGCGTACAAGCAATTAATAAACTGTCTTGGTCGCAATCACTGAGCACTTGCTGAACATTTAAGAAGTTTCCTGAGGTTTCACCTTTTACCCATAAAGCTTGCTTCGAGCGGCTAAAAAAAGTTGCTTTACCAGTATCTAAAGTGGCAGCTAAAGATTCTTGGCTCATGTACCCTTGCATCAGTACCGCGCCTGTAGCAGCATGTTGAATAATAGCAGGGATTAAATTATTCATTTTTTGCCATGCTAATTCATTGATGTTTTTAGTTGTTACTAACATGGTCTTACCTCAATGTGTTGTGATTTCAAATAAGCTTTTAATTCGCTTATTGGGATTATGCCTTTATGAAAAACCGATGCGGCAAGTGCGCCATCAACATCCGCTTGTTGGTAAACATCGCTAAAATGCTCCATAGTACCTGCGCCGCCTGAAGCGATTAAGGGCACATTACAAGCAGCTCTTGCTTGTTTAAGTTGTTCAATATCGTAGCCTTGACGAACGCCATCTTGGTTCATGCAATTAAGTACAATTTCACCTGCGCCTAAACTGACTACTTTTTCTATCCAATCAAAAGTTGTCCAACTGGTTTTTTGGGTACGCTTTTCATCACCGGTGAATTGATAAACTTGATACTTACCAGTGTCTTTATCATAAAAGCTGTCGATGCCAACCACTATACACTGTTGACCAAAGTGATCTGCAAGGCGTGTTATTAGCGTTGGATCGCGCAGAGCAGGTGAGTTGATACTAATTTTATCAGCGCCCATCATTAAAATTTCTTTGGCGTCATTTTCACTCTTAATACCGCCAGCAACACAAAAAGGAATATCAATAACTTCAGCAATACGGCTAACCCAGCTTTTATCTACTACGCGGCCATCAGCGCTAGCGGTGATATCATAAAAAACTAACTCGTCTGCGCCGGCTTCAGCATATTTTTGTGCTAGGGGAACAATATCACCAATAATTTCATGGTTTCGAAATTGAACACCTTTAACCACTTTACCATCACGAACATCTAAGCAAGGTATTATTCTGCGGGCCAACATGCGATAGCCTCCTCAAGGGTGAATTTACCTTCTAGTAGTGAGCGACCTAAAATAACGCCGCTAACACCTGAGCCGATTAGCGCCTTAATATCATCAAGGCTGCCAATGCCACCTGAAGCTTGCCATTGAACACTAGGATATTTTTGACAAAGTTCAATGTACAAATCTACATTTGATCCGCTTAATGTACCGTCTTTAGAAATGTCAGTACATAAAATATGTTGGATACCCGCTTCAATATAAGCATCAAGTAAATCTTCTAAATTTACGCCGCTATCTTCAATCCAACCATGAGTTGGTAGTGTTTTATTACCTTGCTCATCAATTTTAATATCAAGGGCGAGAACTATCTTTTCTCCGCCATAGATTTTTAGCCATGCTAAGACTAGCTCTGGTTGCTTAATCGCAAGCGAGCCGATAACTACACGTGTAGCTCCTAGGTCGAGTAGCTGTTTTACATCATCTTCACAACGAATACCACCGCCTACTTGTGTGATCATGGTTTCATGATTTACCACGGTTTTTAGTGTTGATAGCTGGCGTTTAGTGCTGTCTTTCGCGCCGTCTAAATCAACAAAATGCATCACTGTGGCACCAGCTGCGGCATAGGCTTGCTGACGCTCTTTTACTGTATATTGGTAATTGGTTTTTTGGTTGTAGTCACCTTGGTATAAACGGACTACTTCACCACCGATTAAGTCTATCGCTGGGATCATCATAAGCTTTTCATTTCCTGTGGGTCTAATTCGAGAAAGTTTTGAATAATTTTACTGCCTAAAGCACTAGAGCGTTCAGGGTGAAATTGACAACCTATAAAGTTATCTTTGGCAATTACTGCTGAAAACTCACTGCCATATTTGCAACTGGCAATGGTATATTCACTAATAGGAGCAGCAAAGCTATGAACAAAATAAAAGTAATCGTTGATGTTAATGCCTGCTAATACCGGGTGATTAGCAACATTTGTTAGCGTATTCCAACCCATGTGAGGTAGGCGATTACCTTTGGAATCCAAGGGTTTTACTAATGTTGGAATAACGCCTAAGCATTTTATTACGTTTTCGTTAGCGCCTTCTTTAGAATCGCTTAGGCCTTCAGTTGAGCTTATTCCTTCGGTAGAGCTAACTCCTTCTGTTGAAGACTCAGTCATTAACTGCATGCCTAAGCAAAAGCCTAATACAGGTTGAGTTAAGTTTTGTAAGGTTTCAATTAAGCCTTTGTCTATAATATTGGCCATGGCATGTTTAGCACTACCAACACCAGGTAAAATGACTTTATCTGCTCGTTTTATTAGCTCAATATCATCGGTAATGGTGACGCTAAAACCAAGGCGCTGTATGGCAAACTTTACCGAAGATAAATTGGCACAGCCTGTATCAACAATAACGTTTTTACTGCCATCGCTACCTTCATCGCTAGTTTGTAATGCTTTTGCCATTACAATGTTCCTTTTGAGCTAGGCATTTCATCACCTTCTACTTTAATGGCTTGACCTAAAGCGCGACCGAAAACTTTAAACAGGCTTTCAACTTGGTGATGGCAGTTACCTTTACTGGTTGATAAATGTAAGGTAATTAGCATTGAATCGGCAAGTGAGCGGAAAAAATGTGCGACCATTTGTGTCGACATAGTGCCAACATTATCGCTAGTGAACTTGGCATCAAATTCAAGCCAAGGACGACCAGATAAGTCAATAGCACACTCAGCACGACATTCATCCATAGGTAATACAAAACCAAAACGGCCAATACCACGTTTATCGCCTAGTGCTTCTTTTAACGCTTGTCCTAAGGCAAGGGCAGTATCTTCGACACTGTGATGTTCGTCGATGTGGTAATCACCACTAACACTGCATTGTAAGTTGAAGCCGCCGTGGGTGGAAATTTGATCTAACATGTGATCAAAAAATCCTAAACCTGTGTCTATTTTACTGCCGCCTTTTTTATCTAAATTGACCGAGATGGTGATATCAGTTTCTTTCGTTGTACGAGTGACAGTGGCAGTTCGATCCTGTTCATTAGATCCTATTATTTGTTCACTAACTTGCGCCCAATTTAACGTGTCTCGGTCATATTTAATACCAACGATACCCATATTCGCGGCCAAGCCCATATCAGTTTCTCTGTCGCCGATAACGTAAGAGTTAGTGAAATCAACTAAACCTTGTTGTAGATAGTCGCTCACCATGCCTAATTTTGGCTTACGGCAATTGCAGTTATCTTCATCAAAGTGAGGGCATAACAGTACGTCTTGAAAAACCACACCTTGAGAAGCAAAGATGTCCATCATTTTATCATGAGGTAAATCAAAATCCGCTTGTGGGAAGCTATCGGTGCCTAAGCCATCTTGGTTGGATACCATCACTAGTTTAAAGCCTTTATCTTGTAACTTTATTAGTTCAGGAATAACGTTAGGTTCAAATACCAATTTTTCTAAGGTGTCTAATTGCTTATCAATAACAGGCTCTTCAACTAAGGTACCATCGCGGTCGATAAATAATATTTTCTGTTGTTTGTTACTCATGATAATACTTCTTTAAGTTGGGTGATTTCTTGTTCGCTACCGATACTGATGCGTAAACAATGTTCTAGTTGCATTTGTTTAGATTGATCGCGGATCAAAATGTCTTTTTCTACTAAGGTATTAAAAATACGTTCTTTTTCTTGTAGGTTAGTACAACGAAATAAAATAAAGTTGGCGTCGCTAGTAAATACTTCACTACACCAGTCTTGCTCGTTTAACCACGTTGATAATGACGCTTTAATGTTATTACAGCGTAGTACTCGTTGCGCCATTATCTCTAAGTCAGTACTTAATGCCTTACTGGCAATTTCTGCAACAGGCGCTGAAATAGGGTAAGGGGCAATCACTTTACTGAGTAAGGTAATTATTTCTTTACTGGCTAAGGTAAAACCACAACGTAAACCTGCTAAAGCAAACGCTTTAGATAAGGTTCTTAGGACAATAACATTGTCATATTTTGCGATTAAGTCAGAGCTAGTTTGTTCTGGTGAAAACTCGATATAAGCTTCATCAACAACCACTATGGCGCTGTTTTTAAACAATTCGATAGCAGCGATAATTGCTTCTTTCGATAATAAATTGCCAGTAGGATTGCCTGGTGAGCATAAAAAAACAACTTTTACTTTGCCCACTTGTGACGATAGGCCGTCTAGGTTTAGTTGCATCCCTTGAGAAGAGTTCTGTAATGGAACCTTCACAATACCAGCACCGTGATTTTCAGCGCTAATGGCATACATACCATAAGTAGGTGGACAAATTAAGATACTGTCTTGGTAAGCGCGACAAAAACTGCGAATGATCAGTTCTATACCTTCATCAGCGCCACGAGTGGCTAATATTTGTGAACGTTCAAGGCCAGAGTATTCGCTATAGGCATTCAATAAGTTATCTGGTTGAAAGTCAGGGTAACGATTGATGTTTTCACTGCTTAGCTGATAATCACCTGTGCCAGGTGCTTCATTAGCGTTCAGCCAGACTTTACGTTTTGTTTGTTCAGCATTACCACTGGCGAACAGTCGACGTGCAGATTGATAAGGTATCATATCAACCAGCTCTTCACGTGCTAATTTTTCTATTAACGTTAGTGCGGAGCTCATGATTAATCCTTTTCTTCTAAACGGATAGTTACCGCACGTTGATGTGCATCTAAACCTTCGGCATCGGTTAGTTCAATAATACATTCAGCTAAGTTACTTAAACCCGTTTTACTGATTTCTTGTACAGTATAACGGCGAGAAAAGTCTGCTAATGATAAACTACTGATCACTTTTGAATAACCATAGGTAGGCAATACGTGATTGGTGCCACTGGCATAATCACCTGCAGATTCTGGTGTGTAAGCACCAACAAAAATAGAACCTGCATTACGTAAATCAGTTAACAATGCTTGCGGGTTTTCAGTTTGAATAATTAAGTGCTCAGGGCCGTAACGATTCGATACTGCAACGGCTTGCGCTAAATCTTTTGTTAAAATTAAACGCGACTGCTTTAATGCTTGCTCAGCGATTGCACGCCTTGATAAAACGGCAACTTGCTTTTTAAGCTCAAGACTAACCTTAGCAATTAATGCTTCGCTATCGGTTAATAAAATAACTTGGCTATCGGCGCCATGCTCGGCTTGTGAAAGTAAATCCGCGGCAATAAAAGCAGCATTGGCATCTTTATCTGCAAGTACTAATACTTCTGATGGTCCAGCAGGCATATCAATAGCAAAGCCGGCTACCTGTTGAGAAAGTTGTTTTTTTGCTTCAGTAACATAACGATTACCCGGGCCAAACACTTTATTTACCGGAGGAATACTTTTTGTACCATAAGCTAAGGCCGCAATAGCTTGTGCGCCGCCGATAGTATAAATTTCAGTAATTCCACAAAGCTCGGCAGCAACTAATACTTCATTGGCCAACTGACCATTTTTATCTGGTGGGCAAACGAGTACAGTGCGCTTACAGCCGGTTAATTGAGCTGGCACACCTAACATGAGTACAGTTGAAGGTAAGGGCGCTGAGCCTGCCGGAATATACAAACCGACACTTTCAATTGCTTCTGTTTTTAAGGTACAACGGACACCGGGGCAAGTTTCAACAAAAATATCTTCAGGTGTTTGCGCACTGTGAAAGCTTTTTATTTGCGTATAAGCCGTATTAATTGCTTTTAAGCGTTTCTCCGTTAAGGCAAGTTTTGCTTGCTTAACTTGCTCTGCAGTAACCGCTAATGTGGTTAAAGCAATACCGTCAAACTGTTCGGTTAAGGCAAAAAGACTCTTATCACCCTGTTTTTTGACTTGCGATAAAATGTTAGCGACTTGTGTTGATAATAAGGCATTATCAGCAATTGCAGGACGTGCAAGCGCATCAGTTTTTTGCTGCTCAGATATTTCTTGCCAATTGATCATTTGAGTATTCATAATTTTCTCTAAACCGTTACTACTTAATCTTCTCAGATCCGTTAAATAATTGAGACTTCAGCAAAGCGGTCAAGTTGTGAGTTTCCTGAGCTTAGCTTTCCTTATATAGAAGCTAAGTGATGGTAACGAACAACGTAGACAATGCCGCAGAAGTTTCTATTATGACGCGGATTAGCCCATCATTTTTTCAATAGGCATAACCAGGATAGAATTACAGCCTAGCGCTTTTAAACTTTCCATTGTTTCCCAGAAAAAGGTTTCCGTTGCCACAACATGTACTGCGACTAAATCATCACGACCAGCAAGCGGTAATACCGTTGGCGTTTCTTTGCCCGGCATTAAGGCGCTAACTTCACTAACTTTATCTTTCGGCGCGTGTAGCATAATGTATTTGCTTTCTTTCGCTTTCATAACGCCGTTAATACGAGGAAGCAGGGTATTTAAAATAGCTTGTTTTTCGTCACCTAAAGGCTCAGAGCGTTGAATAAGTGACGCTTTAGAGCGAAATACTTCAGCAACTTCTTTTAAACCATTTGCTTCAAGCGTTGCACCGGTAGACACTAAATCACAAATGCCATCGGCTAAACCAACTCTTGGGGCAACTTCAACAGAGCCTTTTAATAAACAAAACTCAACGTTAATACCGTTGTCTTTAGCGAAGCGAGTTAATAACTGAGGGTAGGTAGTTGCAAATCGTAAACCGTCTAAACACTGTAAACCTGTGTATTCAAATTCTTCAGGCATAGCGATTGAAAAACGACAGCCACCAAAGTTTAATGGTGTGGTTTTAATGTAACTGTTTTTACTGCCAATAAGTGCACGTGATAATTCTTCTTCTTCGAGGGTATTATCACCAACAATGCCTAAGTCACAAACACCATCCATAACAAGGCCAGGAATATCGCTACTACGTACTCTCATAATATCAATAGGCATATTTTTAACATGAGCAAGTAAGCGACGGTCGCTAACATTAAGTTTTAGGCCGCAACCCTTAAGTAACTTTTGAGTGTCGTCACTAAGGCGTCCTGATTTTTGCATCGCTATGCGTAAACGTGGCTCTGATGTAGTCATTTTGTTAATTCCTAGTTTAATTTTTTAATACCTAAAATTTGTTATCGAAAATATGTATATACAATTTTCAATTCGCTAAAATGCGAAAAACCCCCGAAAGATTTCAGCTCTTTCGGGGGTTTATAAATTTGGTTATTTAGTTTAACTCCACGAAAGGCTATAGCCCATCGTGATTTTTCTTTATATCTTATATAAAGCTAAACCTGAATGGACTAGTCCATATGATGGTGATGATGTCGGTTATTCAGGTTAATAATCATAATATGTTAAACTCAATGGTGTAATAAGATACGTTTTATATTCTCTATGCAGGTACAGTACTGATAAAGCTATTCAGCTGCAAGAAATAAATAGTCGTTTTTTATAACTAATATTTATATGGTACGTACTTAGAGTTATTACTCTTTTTTACTTAAAGCTTTTAATTAAAGTTTTTACTTTATTTGTCGATAAAATAGGCAGGTAACTATGATTAAGTTATACGGTGGCAATAATGGATATTTTTACTACGCAGTTAACACGGTTTATACCGGTACCAATTAAGCCGGCAAGCTTGAAGGTCAAAGCATTGTTGAAAGAGGCAGGGACGAGTAAATTAAAAGAAGATCATGAACACCTTGAAAATCATGATTATTATTTTATTAAAAAGCAGACTAATAATGAAGCGGATATAGAGAATGAACAAGAGTTCAAATCTACTGAGCCACAAGATGAAATTACCGATGAGCAATCAGCTGACTCGAATTCTGATGCGGCGTCTAAATCTAAAGAGGAAGTAAAACATTTAGATCTTTATGTTTAATGCTTTATGTTTGATAGTAAAGCAGTATAATTCCCCACTTTCTTAATTCTCATTTGATTTTACTCGCTATTCATGACGTCTGTAGCCCAAGCTTTCTCTCAAAATGGCACGCTAGCCAAAGCCATAGATGGTTTTTCACCTCGCCAAGCGCAAACTGATATGGCAATGGGCGTTGCCCAAGCGATTGAAAAGCAGTCCTCGCTTATTGTTGAGGCAGGCACAGGGACAGGAAAAACGTTTGCCTATTTAATTCCCGCTTTTCTTAGTATAAAATCATCGGATGAAGATAAAAAAATCATTATTTCAACGGGCACTAAAAACCTGCAAGAACAGCTTTTTCATAAAGATATTCCTCTGGTAAAAAAAGCTTTAGCCAGCAATGCTCAAATTGCCTTATTAAAAGGGCGAGCAAACTATTTGTGCCGTTATCGATTAGCGCAATATCAAGAAACCCGCGGTCAGCTAGATGCAAATACATTAACCGATTTAGTAAAAGTGAAAACATGGGCCAATAGTACTCAAACAGGTGATATTGGCGAATTGGTGAATGTAACCGAAGACTCTGGTGTTTTTCCTTTTATTACTAGTACATTAGATAATTGTTTAGCGAAAGACTGTCCTGATTTTGAACAATGTTATTTAGTTAGAGCAAGACAAAAAGCCATTGATGCTGATTTAATTGTGGTGAATCATCACTTGTTTTTTGCCGATATGGCACTCAAAGACACCGGTTTTGGTGAGTTAATTCCTAAAGCACAGGTAATGATTTTTGATGAGGCACATCAAATAGGTGATATCGCCAGTGATTATTTTGGTGAAGCATTCTCTACTAAGCAATTAGTTGATTTATGCGGTGATGTTTCGCAGGTATATCGAAGTAAATTAACCGATGTAAAACAATTAGGATTGGCTGCAGATAAATTACAAAAAACCTGTCAAGAATTTCGCTTATTATTTAATTACGATCCTGAACGTGGCAACTGGCGCGAAAAGTGTCAACAAGAGCAATTTGTACAAAAATTTCAACGCTTAAAAGTTGATTTAGATTTTCTCTATCAAGTCATTAAGCTTTGCGTTTCACGCAATGAGGCAATTGATAATTGCTTTGATAGGGCAGTATATTTGTTAGCCCAATATGACGTGATGATGAATGTTGATATTAATGGCATGAGTTTTTGGTACGAAACAACACCTCGTCATGTGGTGCTACACCAAACACCGTTAAGCGTAGCCGATAAATTTAGTGTCTATGTGAAAGATTCTGGTGCAGGCTGGATATTTACCTCTGCAACACTTGCGGTTGATAATAGTTTTGATCATTTTTCACAGCATTTAGGTTTGCAAGGCGCAAGTCAATTATTGTTAGAAAGTCCCTTTGATTATCAACAGCAATCTCAGCTTATTGTGCCGCGTTATTTACCAGAGGCTAATGATAAAAATCGTGCTACACATTTAGCGCAATTGGCTCAGCCATTAATTGCTGCCAGTAAAGGTGCTTGTTTTATGTTGTTTACTAGCTACCGAGTGATGCACCAAGTGGCTGAAGCATTAGCCGATAGCATTGATAATCCTTTATTGGTACAAGGGCAGATGGCCAAACGCGTATTGCTTGATAAATTTGTTGAGAATGACGATTCGGTATTATTAGCCACGGCGAGTTTTTGGGAAGGCATTGATGTTAGAGGAGACAAGCTAACCTGTGTTATTATTGATAAGCTTCCTTTTGCCTCTCCGGATGACCCATTATTACAAGCACGTTGTGAAGATGTTAGAAGGCAAGGCGGTGATGCGTTTGCTCAAATACAATTACCGCAAGCAGTTATTGCGCTAAAGCAAGGGGTTGGTCGGCTTATTCGTGATGTTAGCGACCGTGGTGTTATGGTGATTTGCGATAACCGGCTAGTCAATCGCCCTTATGGACAAACCTTCTTAAAAAGTTTACCTCAAATGAAACGTAGCCGAGATTTAGTGCAAGCCGCCAAGTTCTTAGAGAACATAGTTTAAATAAAAAGTATAAAATATAGACCGGAAGAGTGCTTTAAAATAATAGTTTAATTGAAACTGTAGAATAACCGATAGTGTTTAAGGAATATTAGTAGTGAATTATTTGGCCATTGATGCTTCAACTGAAGCTTGTTCAGTTGCATTACAAGTTAACGGTAAGCTTTATAGCCGTTATGATTTATGCCCACAATCCCATAGTTTGCAATTATTGCCAATGGTTGATTCCGTATTAACCGAAGCCGGTATAAAGTTATCACAATGCGATGGTTTGATTTTTGGTCGAGGCCCCGGCAGTTTTACTGGTGTACGCATCGGTGTTGGTGTTGCACAAGGCTTGGCTTTTGCCGTAAGCATACCTGTTGTTGGCGTTTCAAGTTTACAAGCGATGGCGCAATTAGCATTTATGCAAGGAAAAATCAAAGGGCAACAAACCAGTGTTATTGCTGCTATTGATGCCCGCATGGGTGAAATATATAACGGTTGTTTTGTGCTTGATGAGCATAATATTATGCAGCCACAATGTGCAGAAGCGGTATTACCTCCTGAACAATTAGCCAAGCATTTATCAAGTGTTGTTAACAAGGCTGAATATGGTGTTGGTACTGGTTGGGATGCTTACAATGAACAACTATCGTCATTGAAAAGTAATACCGGTACGCCCGAAATTTTATTTCCAAGCGCTGAAGCAATGTTAGCTATTGGTATTATTGCATTGGAACAGGGTGAAGGGGTAGCTGCTGAAGATGCTCAGCCAGTTTATGTTCGTGATACTGTTTCATGGAAAAAATTGCCGGGAAGAGAATAGTTTGCTAAATTAAACTTATACTCATGATACTTCAAAATGTCTGTTTCAGGACTCCTGAGCAATTCATGAACAAGGCGCTTGTTTTTATTAATGGTTGTTCCCTTAAAAAAAGGAGCAACGACGAGCATTATTTGCTCAAGCATCCCCGCAGGGCGAGTTTTAAAGGCTTATATGCTGTGTTATTGATTTCGACAAGGGCGCTACATGGATGTAGCTTATTAGAGAATGCAGGAGCATATTCTCCTGAACACCCATTCTCTTCAATCAATGCCTTGCCTCTAAGCCTTTTAATTCTCGCTGAAACGAGTATTTCGAGGTAACATGAGTATATGAATGTTTCTAGCGCTTCTAGTCAAAATTCAGTTTTTGGTTTAACTAATCAAACAAATACATCAAAGAAACCTTTGGTGCGCTCTGTTGATCCTGTTACTTCAAAGGACGCGCAAGAAAAACTATTAAACAAACAAGCAAATGAAGGCCAAGGCATTGTTGCAGATCAACAAGCTATTGCGCTGTTTGAAAAAAATCAACTCGAAGCGAATGCTGCTAAGTCTACTTTGAATAGCGATAATTTGGCTGCCGCAAATCAAGATAAACCTTCACCTAAAAATGAAACTGCTGTGGCTAGTTATCAAGCTGTTGGTAATTTAGCGCAGAGAGAATCAGTACAACAACTATTTGGTGTGGATATTTTCGCTTAAAAGCGTCTGATTTTGTTATTCCCTTTCACCTGCATAACTATAAAGAACCCTTAATGCCTAATTTATCCTCAGAGCGAACATCCAGTCTCTGGAAAAAATATCACTTTTTTATTTTACTGATAGCGGCTGTTGTTATTAAACAACTGCCGTTGGTCTCTATTCCTTTTAATTGGCTCGAAAGTTACTTTCATGAAATTAGTCATGGCATTGCCGCGATTCTAACTGGTGGTAGTGTCCTGCGTATTCAGTTATTCGCAAATGGCGCAGGTTTATGTACTACCCAAGGTGGTATTGGTTTTGCCATTAGTTTTGCTGGGTATGCAGGAGCAACCCTTTGGGGCTGGGGAATATATAGATTAGCTAGTACCCATCAGCGCACAGCCCAAGGTTTTTCAGTGTTGATATTCTTGTTAATCGTTAGCTCTATCATTTTTTGGGGGCGTGATGTTTTAACTTGGTTTATCTTAGCGGTTCTAGCTGCTTTATTCTTGCTAACAATTAAACTAAGAAAACTTCACTATTTGCAACGATTAATGCAGTTATTTGGCTTGTTAATCTTATTAAATAGTTTATCTAGTCCATCTTACTTACTTGATGGGCGTAATCTAGGCGACGGTGCAGCTTTGGCTAATATGACCTTTATACCTGAGTTTTTATGGGTATTGATTTGGTTTTTGTTAGCATTAATTGCGTTATATTCTCTTTATAAAACAGCTAAAAAAAATTATTAAGGTCATGAAATGTCAGCGATAAGCACGTTAGAAGAGGTTAAATATTCTTTTGAAACTATGTCCCTAGAAGGTATTGCTTGTGGTAGAAAAGAGGCGAAAGATAATGTAGTTTTATGCCTACATGGTTGGTTAGATAATGCTGCCAGTTTTTTACCATTGATGCCTTACTTTGAAAGCGATTTAAGTCATAAACGAGTGATTGCGATTGATTGGCCTGGCCATGGTAATTCAAGCCATAGAAGTTTAGACGCACACTATCATTTTATTGATTGGGTTTATGACTTATTACAATTATTTGAAGTAAACCAATGGCAACAAGTTGATATTGTTGCTCACTCTATGGGGGGAATGGTAGCGAGCGCATTCGCTGCCGCTTTTCCTGAAAAGGTAAAGTCATTGACCTTAATTGACTCTATTGGGTTTATTAGCAATGAGGCGGAACAGACTACTCAACAGTTACGTGATGGTATGTTGAGTCGCTTTAAGGGGAGTGCACTCTATAACAAACAAGGTGGAGCTAAGAAAAAACGCTATCATGCGAGCATTGAATCAGCCATCAACGCACGGGTTAGTGTTTCAGATCTTCAATTTGACCATGCTAAATTAATTGTTGAACGCGGACTTATAAAAGAAGTGGGAGGTTATCGTTGGCGATCTGATGCTCGTTTACGTAATACCTCTCCTTATCGGTTAACGTTAAAACAAGCTCAGCAATTTATTCGTGATATTAAATGTCCAGTACAACTTATTTACGGCAGTGACGGTATAGATATGGTCAGCTCGGGCATTAAAAGCTTTGGTGATTTATTTCAGAACTTTTCTAATGTCGAACTCACAGGCGGCCATCATGTGCATATGGAACAACCGCAAAAGGCGGCTGAATTAATTAAATATTTTTTAGCTGAATGATGAAGTTTCAATTAAAATTCAAACAAGTGTTTAAATTTAACTGGTAGTATCAGTTGAAATTTGATAAAACTGTCACAGAAATTTAAAGCTTCAATTAAATTGAAGCATAAACAAAAAAACTATAAGCACTCAAGTACATTTGTTAAATAGTTATTAAATAGAAATTACGAGGAAGGTATTGTGGAAAAAATTTGGCTAGAAAAAAGTTATCCCCCTGGCGTTCCATTTGATATAAACCCAGATAAATACCCTTCCTTAGTTGCTATGTTTCATAAATATACAGCTCAATATAGTGATAGAACAGCATTTATTAATATGGGTGTTCATATTAGTTATGCTGAGTTAGCGCAACAAGCCACAGTATTTGCTGCTTATTTGCAAAAAGATTTGGGTCTTAAAAAAGGTGATAAATTTGCCATTATGGTACCAAATACTTTGCAATATCCAATTGCTTTGTTTGGCGCTCTACTTGCCGGTTTAACCGTGGTTAATGTTAACCCTTTATACACTGCTCGTGAGTTAGAGCACCAGCTTAAAGACTCTGGCGCTAAGGCAATGTTGATTATTGAAAACTTCGCACAAACACTAGAGAAAATAGTAGATAAAACACCTATTGAGCATGTGATCATGACTTCGCTTGGTGACCGTCTTGGCCTAGTTAAAGGTGCAGTCGTTAACGCTGTGGTAAAATATGTGAAAAAAATGGTGCCAGCGTTCAATTTACCTGATGCCATTCGCTTTAATGCCGCATTGACCAAAGGCAGAAGCTTAATTTTTACTCCCATTGAGCTATGTGGTGATGATTTAGCCTTTTTACAATATACCGGTGGTACAACGGGCTTGTCAAAAGGTGCTATGTTAACTCATCGAAATATGGTTGCTAATTTAGAGCAAGCAAAAGCAGCGATAAAACCCATGCTTGAAGAAGGTAGTGAGTTAGTGGTTACTGCGCTGCCGCTTTATCATATCTTTGCCTTAACGGCTAACTGCCTGACTTTTTTCACCTTAGGTGGTACTAATTTACTTATTACCAATCCTCGTGATATGCCTGGCTTTGTTAAAGAGTTAGGGAAATATAAATTTAGTGCTATTACAGGCGTTAATACCTTGTTTAATGGCTTATTAAATACCCCTGGTTTTAAGGATCTTGATTTCTCAACACTTAAAATGGCTTTAGGTGGTGGTATGGCGGTACAACGTCCTGTTGCTGAACGTTGGCAGCAAGTTACTTCTACGCGATTATTAGAAGGCTATGGTTTGACCGAATGTGCGCCAATGGTGAGCTTAAGTCCTTATAACCAAGAAAGTTACAACGGAAGTATTGGTTTGCCAGCACCATCTACTGACATTAAAATTATGCTTGATGATGGTAGTGAGGCCGCCATAGGGGAATCGGGTGAAATGTGGGTAAAAGGTCCACAAGTGATGAAAGGTTATTATAACCAAGAAGATGCCACCAATGAGATTTTACATGATGGTTGGCTTGCCACCGGAGATATTGCTTGTGTAGATGAGCTAGGCTTTTTCAAAATAGTTGATCGTAAAAAAGATATGATTATTGTTTCAGGTTTTAACGTTTTTCCTAATGAAATTGAAGAAGTAGTTATGATGCATGAAGGGGTGTTAGAAGTTGCAGCTATTGGAATACCTCATGATGCAAGTGGAGAAATGGTAAAAATATTTGTTGTTGCAAAGCAGGATGATTTAGATGAAGCAAAATTAATTAAACATTGCCGTGAAAACCTAACAAGTTACAAAGTGCCCAAACTGGTTGAGTTTAGAGATGAGCTACCAAAAACTAATGTTGGTAAAATTTTACGAAGAGAACTTAGATAAAGTTGCGAGTTAATAGTTGCGAGTTACGAAGACAATATACTGGGTAGTATGAAGTTTCGAAACTCGTTACTTTTATTGCTCGCAACTATTTTGGTTTATTGCGCTTTTAACGTTTTACCATTCTCAGTTAAACTATCATCAGACATTAAATAAACATATAGCGGCATAATATCTGCTGTTGTTGCAAGGTTGTCTTTATCTTCAGCAGGGTAAGCACTAGCGCGCATATTTGTTTTGGTGGCGCCAGGGTTAATTGCGTTTACTCGTAGGCTCGAATTTTCATATTCATCAGCAATAACTTGCATCATACCTTCCGTGGCGAATTTAGAAACACTATAAGCGCCCCAATAAGCACGGCCTTGACTACCTACACCCGATGAGGTGAACACTAAAGAAGCATTATCTGCTAATTGTAGTGTTGGTATTAATGCTTGCGCTAATAAATACTGCGCTGTGACATTTACCTGCATTACATCATTAAATATTTGCTCATGAATTTGCGTGAATGGCGTCAGTTCACCTAACATCGACGCATTAAGTAATACACCGTCTAGTTTGCTAAATTGACTAACAATAGTAGATGACATGTCAATATAATTTTGCTTGGTCGCGCCTTTTAAATCTAGCGGGATTATCGCGGGTTCAGCTAATTTAAGGGCGATAATCTCATCATAAACTGATTCAAGTTTACTGACCGTTTTACCTAATAAAATAACAGTAGCGCCAAGTTTTGCGTAGGTTAATGCTGCTTCACGGCCAATGCCAGCACCAGCACCAGTAACAAGTATGGTTTTATTGGATAAACAATTTTCGGTAAAGGAATAATCAAACATTTGTTGCTCTGGATTGGAAGTAATTAATTTTGGTTATTCTACTCTGTGATTTTTTCAATGACGAGGGAAAAGTTATTTTTTGTGATTTTTTTTTATAATACGTAGTTTTTAGTTAATGAAAGTAAAGGCATTGATCAAACTACTGACACATTGTCAGCAGGTACTATAATTCATTTCTCTGGTCCAAGGTCCAATGAGTTGTTTTGTTGTTCACTTATTGCTAGAGTAGCTAAAAGTGAATGAATAGCAGCCGCTATAAAATCATTTTTATTAAAAAATATAAATAAAAAATAGGCATAGGGGAGAGAAAATGAAAAAGTTAGTTATTAGTTTAGCTATTATCAGCGCACTTGGTTTAAGTGGTTGTGGTAGTGAGACCATCGAAGATGTAAAAAATGATGCAGCCAATAATCTTACACCTATAGTAGCTTCGGCAAGAGTTGTGTTTGATCCCGGTGCCGATGAGCCAAGGTTATCTATACCAAATGATTTGTTATTTACTGGCCATGAAGACGGCACATTAAATGTGCCGGATGAAAATCTCATCGATAAAGTAACGGGTGAAAAATTACCAATAGATTATTTAAACCCTTCTGCTGCTGTAGGGGCATTAGATGGTTGGTCAACTATAAATCCATTTGTATTGGATATAGATTTCCCTCAGGGCACATCCCTTAATGGTGACTCAGCTTTTAGTCCTAATTCTGTACGCATTTTTGAAACCTTAATGGGCGGTGACCCTGGCTGTGAACAAGTGCCTGTTGGCGCTGCCTGTATTGTGGTTGGTGAATTAACTTGGGGTGTTGATTTTATTACCCAAGCATCAGGCAATAGTGTTGCGGTAGTACCGCTTAAACCGCTTAAAGGCAAAACAAGTTATATTTTGGCACTAACTAGCAACTTAAAAGACAATAATGGTAAAGCGATTTCCGGTTCAACAACTTATGAATCGGTTCGTCAAGATATAACTACTCACCCACTAGCAACGCCAACTCAATTAGGCTTGCAAGGTGCAATAAACAGCTATGAAAATGCCATTGTTGCCGCAGGTGCTGATAAAGATAATCTAATTTACACTATGGCGATGACTACTCAGTCTATTCAAGATGTATCACAAGTAGTTAAATCATTGATGCTTTCTGGAATACCAGGAACAACGCCTATTTTATCGGCAATTAATCCTACTGGTGCCAATGCTGCGATGTTATTAGGTTTAGATGCTAATGATTTTGGTGCTGGCACACAAGCAAGCTTTGCGAGTGTCTCAAAAAGTACACTTTCTGCACCTTATTATTTAGAAACTCCTTATTATGATCCTAATGATTTGCCTGGGAGCTGTGATTTAACAAACCCTGATTTAACCATAGGCTGTGCTGATTTATTTAGTCGCTGGACTGCTATGGGCGATAGTCCAGTAACAGTTTTAGGAGCCTTGCAAAAAGGCGTATTAACGCAACAGGCTTTTGCTGAGCAAGCAGCAGCACAAGGGCAAGATGCTGCGGACTTAATTGCCAATCCTACTAAATTAGTAGGATTAACATTTAACGTAGCAGTGTCTGTCGGAGATACAACTGTAAATGTAGCCGTTGATCAAGCTAGACATTTGACGCAGTACAACCCATTACCACAAGTTAAGTCATATAAAAATGATGCCGATGGTAGTGCTCTTGATGTGTTTATTACCATGCCAGATGTTGACCGTATTAATGCTGTTGCGGCATTGAAAAAAGGTGCAGCATTAACGCCAGAAGAAATGATGGCTATGCCTGATTCTGGTTGGCCAATAATGATTTATTCTCACGGTATAACTTCTTATAAAGAAACCGTGCTTGCCATTGCAGGTACGTTAGCTAGCCAAGGTATTGCCACTATTGCTATTGACCATCCGTATCATGGTGAGCGCGGCATTGATTTTAATGGTGATGGTGTTTATGAAATTAGTTCATCTGAATCACTTAAAGGTTTTGATCCCCGCTATGCTAATGCCAGCGTTACTAGTTATATGAATCTTAGTAGTTTATTAACCGCCAGAGATAATGTCCGTCAAAGTGAGGTTGATTTACTTGCTTTACGGTTGAGCTTAAATAGTCCTAATTTGGCTGGTCAACTTGATGCAACAAAAGTGAGCTTCTTGGGACATTCTTTAGGTGGTTTCTCTGGCATTGTTTTTACCGCATTAGCTAACTCTGGCGTGGTAAATCCGGCAACAGGTGGTTTGTTACCCATTAACCCATACGCTATTAACAGTGCATCTTATGCCTTCCCTGGAGGTGGTATACCTGGGATTTTACTTAATTCTGCTTCTTTTGCCCCTGCGGTCATGGCTGGCTTGACTACTAGTGATGATTTTATTGAGCTGGTTGAAGCTGCTGCTGGAAAAGAAGTTGAAGATCTAACCGAAGAAGAATATGCCGGTTTAGTTGCCGCTATTTATCCTACCTTTGCTTCAGAGTTTAATTTTGCCGCGCAAACTATAATGGATGCCGCTGACCCAATTAACTATGCCACAACAGTGCAAGCAACAATGACCCCTGTACATTTGATGGAGATTGTTGGTGATGAAACGCTAGGCGGTTTCAACAAAGCAGATCAGGTTATTGTTAATGCAACTGCAAGCTTACCTTTAGTAGGTACAGAGCCATTGATTCGCGCCCTGGCATTAACAGGCGCCAGTGATACTGTTGGCGATGGTACTACTACGGTAAGTGCTGCGGTTCGTTTCCTAAAAGGTCATCACAGCTCCATTTTAAGCCCTGCAACAGTAGCTGGTGTAGCGGAAGATGCTGATGCAAACTTAGCTGTCACCATTGAAATGCAAACGCAGATAGCTGCATTTTCTGCTAACGGTGGTAAATTATTGTTGATAACGGATAATCAACACATAGTACCTGCGACAGAATAAAGTAAGTACTAACAGAATAATTAAAACCCTCTTTTGAGGGTTTTTTTATGCTTAAAATAATAACTAAGGTAAATGTAGATAAATAATTGATATTTCAGTTCACTACCCCCATATTTATGTCAACATTGATTTATCTCAGGAGAGAAGTTTGGATTTTTTATATGAATATGGTTTGTTTTTAGCGAAAACAGTGACCTTTGTTTTAGCTTTTATTGCCATCATTGCGGTTATTGCTGCATCAGCTATTAAACAAAAACATAAAAAAGGTGAATTGGAAATCACTGACTTATCAGAGCAATTTGACGATGTAGAGCAAGAAGTTATTCATGCTTTATTAAATAAAGAAGAATTAAAGCAAAAAGAAAAAGCAGATAAGCTCTTAGCAAAGAAACAAGCTAAAGAAAATAAATTGTCAGCAAAGAAAAAATCAACATCGGAAAGTGGTGACGAAACCCAAGGCAAATCAAAAGTATTTGTTATTGATTTTAAAGGCAGTATTGATGCTAAAGAAGTCAGCTCTTTACGTGAAGAAGTTTCTGCTATTTTGTCGGTAGCGACTAAGCAAGATGAAGTTTTTGTGCGTTTAGAAAGTGGTGGCGGTATGGTGCATGGTTACGGATTAGCATCATCGCAATTAGATAGAATTCGCCAACAAGATATCCCCCTCACTGTTTCTGTTGATAAAGTGGCCGCATCAGGCGGCTATATGATGGCCTGTGTGGCGAATAAAATTATCGCAGCCCCATTTGCTATTCTTGGCTCAATTGGTGTTATTGCACAGTTACCTAACTTTAATAAGCTGTTAAAGAAAAATAACATTGATTTTGAACAATTTACCGCAGGTGAGTTTAAACGTACGGTAACCATGTTTGGTGAAAACACTGAAAAAGGTAAAGAAAAATTTATTGAAGAGCTTGAAGAAACTCATGTGTTATTTAAAGACTTTGTCAGTGAACATAGACCAAGTTTAGATCTTAATAAAGTTGCCACGGGTGAGCATTGGTTTGGTACTAAAGCCTTAGAGTTAGGTTTAGTTGATACTATTCAAACAAGCGATGACTATTTACAAAACATTAGTAAAAGCCATAAAGTCGTTGCGATTAAGTATGAAGTTAAAAAAGGTTTAGCTGAGAAGTTTGCTAAAGCAGCATCCTTATCGGCAGAAGGTATTTTGGGGAAGTTATTACAAAAGAATCGTATTTTTCCAAGTTAGTCTTTTAGTTAATGAAGTGAAGTAGAGATCGTGAAGTTTCAACGATTTCTACTTACTATACCCGTTCCACTTGAAGATGCATGAAACGAGCATATTTAAATGGAGCGGGTATATATCACCATTTAATTACTATTTATTCTTCATCTTCATCATTATCATCAATTGGCTTTTTAGTTCTCTTACCTGGTTTTACTAAGATCTCTAAGTAAAAGCTGTCTAGCTCATTTTGCACTGCATCATCAATGCTCTTGTTGAGTGCTGAAGTATGAATAACTTCAGCTGATTCTTTGGTGTGCCCGTATTTACAATCAAAATCCCAAAAATCAATGTCTTCAGGCAGCTTTTTATTTCTCTCTCTTTTAAGGTATTTTTTTACCTCATGCTTAATCGAATCAACAAGTCGTGGGGCTTTGATTTTTTCATGGGTTAATGAAAATACTTTTCTCATGGTGGTACCTTAAATAAACGCTTTAAAATTCTTTGGTGACTAGTTTAACATAGCGGTAAATAGCTTTTTACTTTATCTTAACCCAGAATAAAAATATGTTTTACTTTATGTCTTTATAAGAGGGAAGTTTATCACCGACAGAGCATTGAAAAGATGCCATACGCCCAACAGTCCATGACGCCTTATCTCCTTTACCACGCAAAGTATATTTGCCATTAGAGTAGAGAAAACCTGATGCAACAGTTTTATTTGGAAGAGTAATGCTTTGTTCGCCATAACCATTTATTATTGCGACAGTTTGCTCTATTTCATCATTTTTAGAAGTAAAGTTGACCGATAATTTAGTGTTTCTGGTGCAAGTATATTTTACATTTGTTGTATTCGTTTGCTGAGCATTTATATCTGTTTTATTGATTGTTGTATGGGGACGTATATTGGCGCAACTTAATAAAAAAGCGCTAGTTGCTATTATCAGTATTTGTTTGTTCATAAACAGCCTAAATGGTTATAGGGAAGTAGCATAGGTATAAAGATTATCGAGTAACTTGATATTATGCAATTATTTAATAGCACCGTTATAATGTTGAAATTTTGCTATAATCTTAATGTGTAGTTTGTTTCTTGAACTATTGAATAGGAGGGTGTTATGGTTTCTTCAGTAGGCAATGGCTCATCGCATAATGCGGTAGCACAAGTGTTACAGCAACAGAATGAGCGTGTAGATGAGCAAAAAGCTCAACAAGTAGTAGAGCAACGCCGACAAGCACAAATTGAGTTAGAGCAAGAAACTAAAGCAGAGCAAATACAAACTAATGCCGATGAAAGGCGGGGTCGCTCTGTTGATATAAGTGTTTAATCTAAGCTTTTAATTTATATGCTATTATTCTTTTAGCTCAACAATGATATCCACTTGGCGTTTTCTATTTTGCTGAGAAATAACAACACGTACTTTATGTTGACCTTGCTGGTAAATTAAAGTCAAACGACCGCGTTTTCTTTCTTGTGATAGTGAATCATTATAGTGTTTTTGATAAAAATCAATTATCTGCTCTTCCGTAGCGCTGGTAAAATAATTTAATACCGCGGGTAGTTCATCGGTGAAATCAGCAAAAGCGTGGGAGTTAGTCATCATAGGTATAGTGACATTACCTTTCCTTGTGTCGCTATCTTCTAAGGCATAGATATTTGTGCTAAAACTAAGTAAAACTGCACTAACGAATAGTGAACATTTTTTTGAATATTTATTCTTCATTACATAACCTTATAATAACTTTGCCAACGTATTTAAATATATACGATTTATAATCATAGTGCGATAATTACCTAGGAATAAAGTCATCACGGTAGTGATCAACCCATAATGCAGTTGCACCACAAATTGCAACGGGCATAACAATCAAGTTAACTAATGGCAGCATTGAAAATACTGTAACACTAATGCCAAAACTATAACTTAAGCTTTTATCTTGTTGTATCGTTTTCTTCATAATTGAAAAAGGGATTTTGTGATTATCAAAAGGGTAGTCTTTGTATTGTACTGCCATCATCCAAGCAACAAATAAAAACCACATCACTTGACCAATAATCGGTAAAACCCACAGTAAGATAAAAAATCCGATAGCACGTGGTACGTAATAAGTGAGTTTTTGAAATTCACGAGTAAGAGTTCTGGGGATATCTTTAACAATATCCATCATTGTTCCACTGTCAGTTGATGCTTCTAACGCTTTTTCTTTGAGTAAAAGTAATTCGATTTTTTCTGATAGTAAACCATTAAAGGGTGCAGCAAGCCAATTGGCAGCAGTACTAAATATAAACGAGAAAATAATTAAAATTGTGAGAACTGCCAGAGGCCAAAGTACAGAACTAAGCCAATTTAACCAACTCGGTAGCCAACCAATTAATATTGTCATGTAGTGTTCAAGCTCCATAAACATAAAATAGAAAGCAACACTAAAAAACAGTATATTGATTAACAATGGAATTAAAACAAAGCGGCGTATGCCTTTTAATTGAATAAGTTCGAAGCCTTTAAAGAAATACCCCATACCATTATTGGCTATAGTTCGTTGTGTTTGTTTAAATTTTGGATTCGTTGTTGCTTGTTTGTGATGAGTCATTGATTAATAATTACGTTAACATGTTGATATTACTCACTTGAGTATAAATGTGCTGTTAGCATAAGAACAGCACTAACTTGTTACAAAATACCACTATTTCTGATAGAGTTACTTTGATTAATTAAATATAATATTTAAAATAATAATAAAATTCTCAATTCTCCTTAGAAAAAATGACAATACAGGCATAACAATGGAAGATAACGTCAGAAACGCATTAATTATCCTTAGCGGTGTAGTAATTGCTGCCATATTTATTCATGGTTTGTGGACCATTAGAAAGCAAAAAAACCCATACAAACTTAAAGCAAGTAAAGATAAAGTAAAGCCTCTTAAACGAGATTTTGACGGCAAAGGTTTTGATCAAGATGGTGTGGGTCAGGTTAAAGTACTCAAACAGACTAATGCGCCAGACGTTAGCAGTGAACAAGACTTTGAACAATCGTTCAGTCTTGATGATATTAATCATCTTGATGGTAGACAGCGTGATGAAGAATATAGTGAGTTAACCTTTCATGAGCAGGTTTCTGAACATGATGTTGACTCAACGGAGCCAGTATCACAAAAAGAGTCAGCGGCAATTGCTGATATCAAAGAAGAAATCATTTTGGAAAAACCATTATATCAGCAGCCAGTTATTCAGGCTAAACCAGCAACGAAAAAAGTAGTTAATAAAAAAACTAACAAAGCCTCAGAAATCAAGCGTGGAGCGGAAAAACGACCACAAATAGAAATCAATTTTGGTGATGGTCTAGCTTTGAATGAGGAGTCTATGCCCAATATAGATATGACCGAACCAAAAGAGGAAATAAAACAAGTAAAAGATGATACAAAAACAAATACCCCCGCAATTGAATCTCAAATCATTATCTTAAGTGTTGTTATGCCTGCACATCAACAAATGTCCGGTGCCGCATTATTGCCTAGTTTATTAACCTTAGGAATGAAGTACGGTGAAATGAATATATTTCATCGCCATCAAGATAATGCAGGTAATGGAGCCGTAACCTTTAGTTTAGCGAATATGTTAAACCCTGGTTCGTTCGAACTTGACACTATGGAAACATTTGTTACGCAAGGGGTTAGTTTATTTATGACCTTACCTAATGCCACTGACCCTTTTGCCGCTTTTGAACAAATGCTAGCAGCAGCTAAACAGTTAGCGGTTGAATTTTCTGCACAGTTAGTTGACGATAAACGTAATGTAATGACCAAACAAACTGAGCAACATTACGTGAGTAAAATACGTGAATTTGACAGGCAATATCGCCTTGCTAGCGTAGAATAAAGAAACACAGACTTATTTTTATGTAACCTATATACCCAAGCTACCTGAAACACGCATCTTCAAGTGGCTTGGGTATACAAGCTTTATAGATTTCTTTTTTGAGTACAACCAAACATGCCAAATGCTTCTTCATCAACTAGCGCTTTACAAGAACAGTTAAGTAAACTTCATCAACAAATTAATCAGTATAATCATCAATATTACGTACTTGATCAGCCCAGCGTACCAGATGCTGAATACGATAGGTTAATGCGTGATTTAATAAATATAGAACAAGCTCATCCCGAATTAAAAACAATTGATTCACCGAGTCAAAAAGTGGGAGGGCAACCTTTAAAGGCGTTCACACAAGTTGCTCATCAATTGCCTATGTTGTCGCTTGATAATGTTTTTTCGCCTGATGAATGGCAAGCTTTTGTTAAACGTCTTCAAGATAGATTAGTTACGCAAAGTGATATTGTTATATGTGCAGAGCCTAAACTTGATGGCTTAGCGGTAAGTTTACGTTATGAACAAGGTATTTTAGTACAAGCAGCAACACGAGGTGATGGTAGTACAGGCGAAAATATTACCACTAATATTCGTACGATTAAATGTATCCCTTTGAAGCTTATTGGTGAAAAAGGTGTTGATTACCCCAATGTTATTGAAGTGCGCGGTGAAGTCTTTATGCCTAAAGCGAGTTTCAATAAGCTTAATGAACAAGCGAAGAAAAAAGGCGAAAAATCTTTTGCGAATCCTCGTAATGCTGCAGCTGGTAGTTTACGACAATTAGATTCTAAAATTACCGCTAAACGAAATTTAGCTTTTTATGCTTATGGCTTAGGTTATGTAAGTGACTTATCAGAAGAAGGCAGGGTACTAACTAGTCAAAACTTTTTAAAGTCATCACACTTTCAACGTTTATGTCAGATAAAGGCGCTAGGTTTACCTATGTGCCCAGAAGTTCGTTTGCTAGCGAACCCACAGCAAGTAGAAGAATTTTATCAAGACATTCTTAATAAACGTGATGCGTTAAGTTATGAAATTGATGGTACCGTACTTAAAGTTGATAATATTACTCAACAAGAGAAGCTTGGCTTCGTTGCCCGAGCGCCGCGTTGGGCTATCGCTTATAAGTTTCCTGCCCAAGAAGAGTTAACACTTGTTGAAGACGTTGAATTTCAAGTTGGGCGCACAGGGGCTATAACTCCGGTGGCGCGCTTAAAACCTATTTTTGTTGGTGGGGTGACGGTATCTAACGCCACCTTGCATAATCAAGATGAAATTGCTCGCTTAGGGTTGAAAATAGGTGATAGCGTAGTGGTACGACGCGCAGGTGATGTTATTCCGCAAATTGTTTCGGTTGTCATTGATAAACGAGGCGATGATGCAAAGGATATTGTTTTTCCGAGTAGCTGCCCCGTATGCGACTCAAAAGTTGCTAAAGCTGAAGGCGAAGCTGTTCTGCGCTGTACTGCTGGGCTTTTTTGTCAAGCGCAACGTAAAGAAGCAATTAAGCATTTTTCCTCACGTAAAGCTCACGATGTTGATGGTTTAGGAGATAAATTAGTTGAGCAATTAGTCGATGAAAACTTAATCACTACACCCGCTGATTTATTTAAATTGACTGAAATTGACATTAGTACAATGGATCGAATGGGGAAAAAATCGGCTGTAAATTTAATTACTGCGCTTGAAAATGCTAAAGAAACCACTTTAGCTAAGTTTATTTATGGTTTAGGTATTCGTGAAGTAGGTGAAGCAACTGCTGCTAATTTAGCGAATCACTTTTTTACCTTATCGGCTATTCAAGCAGCAAGCTTTGATGCTTTACAAGCCGTTAGTGATGTTGGTGAAGTTGTAGCAAAAAATATAGTTAGCTTTTTTAAAGAAAGTCACAATGTTACAGTAGTTTCTGCATTAGATGAAATAATGAATTGGCCTGATATTATTGAGAAAAGTGTCGATAAACAGCCATTGTTAGAGCAAACATTTGTATTAACCGGTACGTTAACGCAAATGGGACGTAGTGAAGCAAAAGCTGCATTGCAGTCATTAGGAGCAAAAGTGTCAGGCAGTGTTTCGGCAAAAACACATTTTCTTGTTGCCGGTGAAAAATCTGGCTCTAAACTCACGAAAGCGCAAGATTTAGGGGTGACTATACTGACGGAAGATGACTTAGTAGCTTTATTAGAAAAACACAATTAAAGGTAGTGTTATTTAATTATGATTTCAAATAAAACAGTAACTTATTACTTGCCTCTGCTATTTAGCCTGTTAGTCGCTCAAACTGTTTTTGCTGTTAATGCAGTCTATGTAAATGAAGTACAACTTACCGACAAACAGGCGAGGGCATTACAATCATTAAATACCGAGTTACAACGTCAATCGACTAAATCATTACGGCTAAAAATTACTACACTGCAAGATAACAAAGGACAAAAGTATTTAGGTGCTTTGGTAAGTAGAGCCGATTTATTGCCTTATTTAACGCAGTTACAGCAATTAATAGCAGAAGATTTTAATCATTATCGTGCTTTACAAGCAGCACGTGATCACCAATTATTTCATTTAACTATTCTCAGCCCAAAAGAATACCAATTAGCAGACAAAGCGATTGTTGAAAAGTTACTTGCATCTGACTTTAATCAATCTTTTTCTAGCCAGCTAAATGTTACCTTATTAGGTTTAGGTAAAGCGGAGCAAGACAATAATGCAAGCTTTTTTGTTGTTGCTCAAAGCGATGACGCACAATTAATACGTCAACGTTTTTTACTTTCTGCTAAAGACTTTCATATTACTTTAGGTTTTAACCCCGGTGATATTTATGGAGTTAAGAAGGATCGTTCTACCTTAATATACCCGTTCCACCTGAATCATGCATCTTCAGGTGGAGCGGGTATAAACTAGTTTTTTGTCATTCGCCAAAAAGCAAAGCCGGCAACAAAGAATAAAATCATCGGATAAAAAGCATGAGAGACAACTGCTAGAGGTGAAATGCCTAAAGTAGTTCCCAATAGTAGTGCTTGTGCACCATAGGGTAATAAGCCTTGATTGATACAAGCGAAAATATCAAGCAAACTAGCAGATTGTGCTGGTTTTAGTCCGCCATCAGTCGCCAGTTCTTTCGCTGTTTCACCGGTAATTATTATTGATACTGTATTGTTAGCGGTAAAAAAATTACAGCAAAATGTTAAACCAGCAATGCCAAACCCTGCAGCGCGCTTTTTATTTCTTGGGCTTAATTTCCTTGCTAGTGATTCAATCCCTTGCGTTAATGCGGCTAAGCCGCCTTGATGGCGAATCAACTCACTTAAACCACCAATAAACAATGACAATATGAATATGTCTTGCATACTAGAAAAACCGGCGTTTATGTCACTGATCCAAGCAGATAATTGATAATCATTACTCACCATTCCTATGATCGCCGCAAGCACTATTCCTAAGGTTAGCACTACAAATACATTGACACCTGACAGTGCCAAAACCAAAATTACAATATAAGGAACAAGACCAATAAAAGCTGCATCATTAGTCATTTCATAATTAATACTTTGACCTAATACAGAAAAAATTATTAAACACAAAATTGCTGCAGGTACTGCAAATTTAAAGTTAACTTTAAATTTGTCTTTCATCTGGGCCCCTTGGCTGCGGGTGGAGGCAATGGTGGTATCGGAAATTATTGATAAGTTATCACCAAAAATAGCGCCGGAAATTAAACAACCAGCAACTACTGCAGAATCAAGTCCCGCTGATTCAATAAAACCTAGCGCTATTGGTGCAATAGCGGCGATAGTTCCCATTGACGTTCCCATGGCTGTTGACAAAAAGGCTGCCACGATAAATAAACCGGGTAATAACAAGTAAGACGGAAATATTGCTAAACCGAATTGAACACTAGCATCAACACTACCAGTTGCTTTAGCTACGCTCGCAAAAGCACCGGCCAAGAGGTAAATAATGCACATAGTGATGATATTTGCGTGACCTGCGCCTTTAATAAACTGGTTAATTTGCTTATCTATCGTATCTTTTGCTACTACTTTACCTAAATAAAGTGCAACAAAAATAGCGGGGATAATGGCAATGCTGGCAGGCAACTGATAAAAAGCAAATTCGACACCTTGAAGTGTAAGAATGATGCCAGTACCAAGGAAAACCCCAAGAAAAACAATAAAGGGTAATAAGGCAATTATGCTGCGTTTGTTTGTATTAGAGTGCTCTATAGATTTGCTAGTCATGAATATTATTATAATTATACTAAGAAATTAATAAGCTATTATATTCAGTAAATGATTGTTGTGTGAAGTGAAGATTTTAAAGAAGTTATTTTATCCTTATAAATAAGTCCAAATTGTAATACAGAGCGACTACATACTAGCTTCGCTTTATGGTAAACTCGCGCCCAATCAAAAAGTAGGTAGCGACTTACTTTTTGTAACTATTCACCGTCGTCATCCTTGCAGTGCCTTAAACGAAGGTCTTATGTTTATATAATGTAAGAGTCCAAATTAAGTTGCTATGGTATGACACATTTAAAGTACAGTGGATAGTTGCTACCTTTTAATCTATTTATGCATGAGTGAAGTAAACTATGTCTGAAAACAACTACGAAACTATTGAACAACGCGTAAGCTACGGTGTAGGTCGTCAATTAGGTGACCAATTACGTAATAATCCTTTTAAAGATTTTGATATTACTGCTGTTCAAGCTGGCATTGCTGATGCGCTTATCAATGCAGATAGCCAAGTATCTGATGAAGACTTGAATGCTGCTTTCTCTGTAATTTCTAAAAAATTACAAGAGCAAGAGCAAGAAATCGCTAAAGAAAAAGCGGCTGAAGGCGAAGTTTTCCTTGCAGAAAACGCTAAACGTGATGAAGTTTCTGTAACTGAATCTGGTTTACAATATGAAGTAATCACCACGGGTGAAGGTGAAAAACCATCAGCTGCAAGCACAGTAAGTGTTCATTACCACGGTACTTTCGCTAACGGTGATGTGTTTGATAGTTCAGTTGAACGTGGTCAGCCTGCTGAGTTTCCTGTTGGCGGCGTTATCGCTGGCTGGACTGAAGCATTACAGTTGATGACAGAAGGCAGCAAATGGAAATTAACTATTCCATATGGTTTAGCTTACGGTGAACAAGGTTCACAAGGTGCAATACCACCCTATTCAACGTTAGTATTTGAAGTTGAATTATTAAGCATAATTAGCTAATTTAATTATTTTAAAAAGCCCTCAGTTGAGGGTTTTTTTTTAACTGATTTATTATAAGAGGTAAGTGTGACGACTCAGCAAATTGAAACTTTATTCGATCATTATTTAGCTGCATTTAGCACCTATGATCTAGATGCGGTAGTTGCGTGTTATCACATACCTTGTACCTTACACACACCAGATAAGATAGTTCAGGTCAATAGTACTGATGACTGCCGACAAGAACTTAATGATATTTTTACTCAACTTAAACAAGCCAATACCGCTAAAATAATTGCTCGAAAAGCGAGTTATATGTCAATTAACGATGAATTATTACTGGCTTGTGTCGATTGGGATTTTATCGATGAGCAAGGACAGGTATTTGCCGATTTCTGTGCTTTTTATCATATAAGTATTTCAAATAGCACTAAGCAGGAGATAGTAATAGTTAATGTGGTTTCACATGAGCTATCTAACTCTCTGTCATTAGCGAATGTCTTTTCAATAAGTGGCTAACAATTAACCTTATCAATGTAAAAGAGAATAAAAATGAAAGTAAAAGTAGCCATATTAGGCTGTAGTGGACGTATGGGGCGCAATCTTATTCAAGCCGCTCATGAACATGAAAGTATTGAATTAGTTGGCGGAACTGTACGTGCCAACTCATCTTTTGCAAACTTTGATTTAGGTGAGTTAGCAGGTATTGGTGCAATAGGCTTAACAACATCAACACAATTAGAGCAATTAACTGATGCTCAGGTTTTTATAGATTTTACGTCGATAGAAACATCGTTAGAAAATGTTAGGTGGTGCCAAGTACATAAAAAAGCATTGGTTATTGGTACTACTGGCTTTAATGATGAACAAGTGCAACTGATTGAAAAATTGGCTGAAGATACGCCTGTTGTTTTAGCGCCAAATACATCAGTTGGTGTTAATTTAATGTTTAAGTTACTCCAAGTAACCGCAAAGGCAATTGGCGACTATACTGATATAGAAATTTTTGAAGCACATCATAGATTCAAAAAAGATGCACCTTCTGGTACCGCTGTAAAAATGGGGCAAGTAATTGCTGATACATTAGGCAGAGATTTAAATAAAGTAGCTGTGTATGGCCGTGAAGGTATTACCGAAGAAAGAAGTAGAGAAACGATTGGTTTTGCTACCGTTAGAGCAGGCGATATTGTTGGTGAACATACTGCCTATTTTGCTGATTTGGGTGAGCGGCTAGAAATAACTCATAAAGCTAGTTCACGTATGACGTTTGCTTTAGGGGCTATGCGTGCAGCATTTTGGTTAAGTAATGCCGATAATGGTTTTTATGATATGCAAGATGTTTTAGGTTTGAAAGATTAGAAACAACACATCTTGTCGCTGTATCGCTCAATTTAGGTGTCAAAAGTACTCATTGACTGACGTCAACTCCGTGCTTTTTCCTTTAAATTAAACTAGATACCCGTGATACTTCAAAATGTGCGTTTCAGGATGTATGAGCGATTCATGATCAAGGCGCATCTTTTTATTAATGGTTATTCAGGAGAATATGCTACTGCATTCTCTAATAAGCTACATCCATGTAGCGCCCTTAAAAATAGATGCAACGAATAACATGATTTGCTCAGACACCCCCGTAGGGCTGGTTTAGAAACGTTTTATGCAGCGTTATTGATTTCCGTTTTATGCAGCGTTATTGATTTCGACAATAGAACAACTATTATCTTCAATCAATGCCTTGCCTAAAGACGTTTCTAATTCCAGCTGAATCCTGCATTTTGAAGTAACACGGGTATATGGCTTAAAGTTGAGTCGTTTATGGTAAAAACTATTGATGTTAATTTGACATCAATTTTAAATAAATAATATTGGTTTTATTTTTAGATAACTATTGTTTTTGATGGTTTGGCTGCTGAAAGGCATTAAATCAGATAAAAGAACAGTTTTTTACAATTTTTACTAGACGAAGAAAGGCTACAAGCGTAAAATAAGTGGATTTTGTCAAAAATTTAGCGAAAAGGCTGTTTTTGGCATTTTTTATGTGCAACTTTTACTTAACATTATAGTCCTTAATTGGTTGTATTTTTAAGAAGTGTATTTCCCTTTTGGGAGCATAAATGAATTTGCGTTACATTAGGCTTATTGAACAAGTTAACTAACAACCTTGTTTGATAAAGTTATTTCTTCTTTTTGGAGGTTACATTGGCTACATCTGCTATTTTAGTACTGGAAGACGGTACTGTATTTAAAGGCACTGCAATTGGTGCACAGGGAACGGCTGTTGGTGAAGTAGTATTTAATACTTCGATGACAGGTTATCAAGAAATTCTTACCGACCCGTCTTATGCAGAGCAAATTATTACCCTGACATACCCGCATATTGGTAATACAGGTACTAACTCAGAAGATAAAGAGTCGGATAGTATTCATGCTAAAGGTTTAGTGATCCGTGATTTACCTTTACTAGCCAGTAATTTTCGAAATGAACAAAGTTTAAGCGATTACTTAATCGAAAATAATATTCTAGGTATTAGCGAAATAGATACGCGTAAATTAACCCGAGTACTTCGAGAAAAAGGTGCACAAAATGGCTGCATTTTAACTATCGATGATGCAAGTGAAGATAGCTTACAAGCCTCGCAAGATAAGGCGTTATCCTATGCTAAAGACTATCCTGGTCTTAAAGGAATGGATTTAGCCAAAGTGGTTTCTACCAAAGAGCAATACCAGTGGGCTTCAGGTAGTTGGTCACTTGGTCATGCAATGGGTGAAGGCTTCTCAGACTTTAGTAACTCATTAGATAAGCTAAACTTTCATGTGGTTGCCTATGATTTTGGTGCGAAAAGCAATATTTTACGCATGTTAGTAGACCGCGGTTGTCGATTAACGGTTGTACCAGCACAAACACCAGCAAGTGAAGTTCTGGCGATGAACCCAGACGGTATATTCTTGTCAAATGGCCCAGGTGACCCTGAACCATGTGACTATGCTATTCAAGCGATTCAAACTATTTTAGAAACAGAGATTCCTGTATTTGGTATTTGTTTAGGTCATCAACTACTAGGTTTAGCCAGTGGTGCGAAAACCATCAAAATGAAATTTGGCCATCATGGCGCTAACCATCCAGTTAAAGATTTGGAACGTGACGTAGTAATGATTACTTCACAAAACCATGGTTTTGCTGTTGACGAAGCGACTTTACCTAGCAACTTAACAGTAACGCATAAATCGTTATTTGATGACTCGTTGCAAGGTATTCACCGCACCGACAAGCCAGCGTTTAGTTTTCAAGGTCATCCTGAAGCGAGCCCAGGTCCTCATGATGCTGCCCCATTGTTCGATCATTTTATTGACTTGATTAACGAATATAAAGCAACTCAAGCTTAAACCTACAAACAAGATAAGAGAGAATAAAGACATGGCAAAAAGAACAGATTTAAAAACTATCTTGATTTTAGGTGCAGGCCCAATCGTTATTGGTCAAGCCTGTGAGTTTGATTATTCTGGTGCACAAGCATGTAAAGCATTACGTGAAGAAGGTTATAGAGTTGTATTGGTTAACTCTAACCCTGCAACAATAATGACTGACCCTGATATGGCTGATGCGACTTACATCGAACCCATTCACTGGGAAGTTGTTCGTAAAATTATTGAAAAAGAACGTCCTTGTGCGGTATTACCAACCATGGGTGGTCAAACTGCATTAAACTGTGCATTAGAGCTTGAAGCTAAAGGTGTATTAGCAGAGTTTAATGTTGAAATGATCGGCGCAACCGCTGATGCTATTGATAAAGCCGAAGACAGAAGCCGTTTTGATAAAGCAATGAAAGCGATTGGCCTAGATACGCCAAATGCTGAGATTGTTCATACTATTGAAGAAGCGCATGCAGCAAGTAAGGTTTTAGGCTTCCCTTGTATTATTCGCCCATCATTTACTATGGGTGGCACAGGCGGTGGTATTGCTTACAATACTGAAGAATTTACTGAAATTTGTACCCGTGGTTTAGATCTTTCTCCAACCTCAGAATTATTGATTGATGAATCATTAATTGGTTGGAAAGAATATGAAATGGAAGTGGTTCGCGATAAAAATGATAACTGTATCATTATTTGTGCTATCGAAAATATTGACCCAATGGGTATTCACACCGGTGACTCAATTACCGTAGCACCCGCGCAAACATTAACGGATAAAGAATATCAAATCATGCGTAACGCTTCTTTAGCGGTACTGCGTGAAATTGGTGTTGAAACTGGTGGTTCAAACGTACAGTTTGGTATTTGTCCAAATACTGGCCGTATGGTTATTATCGAGATGAACCCACGTGTTTCTCGCTCATCAGCATTAGCGTCAAAAGCAACAGGTTTCCCAATTGCGAAAATTGCTGCCAAATTAGCGGTAGGTTATACGCTTGATGAATTAACGAATGATATTACTGGTGGTAAAACGCCAGCATCATTTGAACCAACAATTGATTACGTTGTTACTAAAATTCCACGCTTTAATTTTGAAAAATTTGCAGGCTGTGAAGATAGACTGACCACACAAATGAAATCTGTTGGTGAAGTTATGGCCATTGGTCGTAACCAGCAAGAATCACTGCAAAAAGCACTTCGTGGCTTAGAAGTTGGCGTAAATGGTTTTGACTCTATGGTTGATGTGACTCAGCCGGGGGCTAAAACTAAAATAATGCATGAACTGCAAGAAGCAGGTAGCGACAGAATTTGGTATATAGGCGACGCTTTTCGTTTAGGCTTAACAGTTGAAGACGTATTTCGTTTAACGAATATTGATCGCTGGTTCTTAGTACAAATTGAAGACATTATTTTAGAAGAAGCCAAAGTACGTGACGGCGGTATGACAATCTTAACGCCTGAGTATTTACGTAAACTTAAACGTAAAGGTTTTGCTGATTCACGTTTAGCTGATGTTATTGGCGTAAATGAATCAGAAATTCGTAAAAAACGCCACAGCGCTAATATCTTCCCTGTGTATAAACGTGTTGATACCTGTGCGGCTGAATTTAGTTCAGACACAGCTTACATGTATTCTACTTATGATGAAGAGTGTGAAGCGAATCCTACGGATAAAGAATCTATCATGATCTTAGGTGGCGGCCCTAACCGTATTGGTCAAGGGATTGAATTTGACTATTGTTGTGTTCATGCTGCCCTTGCTTTACGTGAAGATGGCTATGAAACCATCATGGTTAACTGTAACCCTGAAACGGTTTCTACCGATTATGATACGTCAGATAGACTATATTTCGAATCAATTACCTTTGAAGATGTTTTAGAAATAGTTCGCATTGAAAAACCTAAAGGCGTTATCGTGCAATACGGTGGTCAAACACCACTTAAATTAGCACGTGCATTAGAAGCCGCTGGTGTACCTATTATTGGTACCTCTCCAGATGCCATTGATAGAGCAGAGGACAGAGAGCGTTTCCAACAAGCGGTTGATCGTTTAGGTTTATTGCAACCTGAAAATGCTACGGTAACGTCTATCGATGAAGCAATGGCAAAAGCTGAAACAATTGGTTTCCCATTAGTGGTTCGTCCATCGTATGTACTCGGTGGTCGTGCTATGGAAATTGTTTATGATTTAGATGACTTACGTCGTTATATGACTGAGGCAGTAAGCGTATCTAATGATTCACCAGTATTGCTTGACCACTTCCTTGATGATGCTATTGAAGTTGATATTGATGTGGTTTGTGATGGAGAACAAGTTGTTATTGGTGGCATTATGCAACACATTGAGCAAGCCGGTGTTCACTCAGGTGATAGTGCTTGTTCGTTGCCTGTATATAGCTTAAGCCAAGAAATACAAGATGTTATGCGTAAGCAAGTGACTGACTTAGCGTTTGAGTTAGGCGTTATTGGTTTAATGAATACGCAAATGGCAGTTAAAGATAACGAAGTTTACCTTATTGAAGTTAACCCTCGTGCTGCACGTACCATTCCATTTGTTTCAAAAGCCACGGCGGTGCCTTTAGCGAAAGTTGGCGCGCGCGTTATGGCGGGTAAATCACTAAAAGAGCAGGGCATTACCGAAGAAGTTATTCCTCCGTATTTCTCTGTTAAAGAAGTGGTTATTCCGTTTAACAAGTTCCATGGTAGTGACCCTCTAGTTGGCCCTGAAATGCGTTCAACGGGTGAAGTTATGGGTGTTGGTAAAACTTTTGAAGAAGCCTACGCTAAAGCTAATTTAGGTGCTGGTGTTAGTGTACCTAAGTCAGGTCGAGCGCTTATTTCTGTTCGTAACAGTGATAAAGTTCGCGTAGTTGAACTCGCTAAGCAAATGGTTGCTTTAGGTTATGAACTTGATGCTACTCACGGTACAGCTATAATTTTAGGTGAAGCAGATGTTCCTGTACGTTTAGTTAACAAAGTACATGAAGGTCGTCCTCATATTCTTGATAGAATTAAAAACAGTGAGTATAGCTATATTATTAATACCACTGAAGGTCGCAAAGCGATTGAAGATTCTAAGGTATTACGTGGCGGAGCACTTCGTTATAAAGTTGCCTATACGACAACGCTTAACGCTGCTTTTGCGGCTTGTCAGGCGCATGCTGCAGATGACAGAAATACAGTGACTTCAATACAAGAGTTACATAAAGAATGTAGCTAAGAAATGTAAGGCAACTACTAATTTATTAATCGTTGCCTTACCTAATTTTTTATAAAGGTGGTTCTGCTTTTTGAGTAAACCGCCTTTATCGTTTGAATAAGAAGAGTAAAATGACTAAATACCCAATGACCCTACGTGGTGCTGATCTGCTCAAAGAAGAGCTTAGAGTTTTAAAGATGGAAAAGCGTCCACGCATTGTAAAAGATATTGCGACTGCTCGAGAACATGGCGATTTAAAAGAAAATGCAGAGTATCATGCCGCTAAAGAAGAGCAAGGTTTTTGCGAAGGACGTATTCAAGACATTGAAGGTCGTTTATGTAATGCGCAAGTTATTGATGTAACAGCAATACCTAATCATGGCAAAGTTATCTTTGGTACCACAGTTAAATTACTAAATATTGATACCGAAGTTGAAGTAACTTATCAAATTGTTGGTGATGATGAAGCGGACTTTAAAACAGGTCGAATTTCATTAAATTCACCTATTGCTCGTGGTTTAATTGGTAAAGAAGTTGATACTGAAATTGATATCACTACGCCAGGCGGTGTGGTTGAATATGAAATTATTTCAGTAGATCATATCTAAAGTTTCGATTTCCTCGTTAAGAGTAAAGAGCCAGGTAATTAAATAACCTCAAATCCGTAAGGATGCGAGGTTTTTTTGTATCCGTGATTAGTTTGACAAATTTGCATATCACTGTATATTTAAATGATATCATTTTGATATCACCATTTGCAAAGTAAGGAATTCTCATGCAGGAAAAAAAAGGTTTTTCATTAAATGGTTACGGCATTTTTATGGTGCTAGTTACCTTAATAGCTTTCATTGTCAGTCAAGTGGTTAGTCAGCATGCCGGTATGCCGCTTTTTGTTAGCATCGTAGTTGTTTTGTTCATTCTTCCGGGGTTTTTTATGGTGCAGCCAAACCAAGCTAAAATACTGACTCTTTTCGGTAGCTATGTAGGCACGGTAAAAGCCAACGGTCTACGCTGGTCCATTCCATTTTTTATCCGCCAGAGCATTTCCCTTAGAATTCGAAACTTTGAATCAAACCAAATGAAGGTTAATGATAACCATGGTAACCCTATTGAAATAGCAACAGTGGTTGTTTGGTCGGTTAATGATACCGCCGAAGCAAGTTTTGAAGTCGATGATTACATTAGCTTTGTGAATATTCAAAGTGAATCTGCATTGCGTAATATGGCGATTAGTTACCCTTATGATCAACATGATGGTGATGAGGTTGCCTTACGTAGCCACCCACAAGAAGTGTCTGAAGCGTTAAAAGGTGAAATACAAGAAAGATTAGCTAAAGCCGGGGTAAAGGTTCATGAAGCACGTATTAGCCATTTGGCTTATGCGCCTGAAATCGCCAATGCTATGCTGCAAAGACAACAAGCATCAGCTATTATCTCAGCACGAAGGCTTATTGTTGATGGCGCTGTTGGCATGGTGGAAATGGCATTAAAGCAGTTATCTGAGAAAGGCATAGTTGAATTAGATGAAGAACGAAAAGCAACCATGGTAAGTAATTTATTGGTGGTGCTATGTAGTGATAAAAGTACACAGCCTGTCGTTAATACTGGCAGTTTGTACTGATTGTAAACTTATACCAATTCCATTAAATTTATTCCCACCTCAGAGCTATGCCAGAGAAGTAATAACAAATAAAATTTATGTTGGAATAGTCATTCTATATCTAATAAATTTGTGCCGTTATTACTTTTCTGACAAGCTCCCAAGGGCGAGTTTAAAAGGCTTATATGCTGCGTTATTGATTTTGACAAGGGAATAACCATTATCTTCAATCAATGCCTTGCCTCTAAGCCTTTTAATTCTCGCTGAGTGGGAAATAACTTATTGGACTTGGTATTATCATAGGAGTAGCTATGGCTGCTAAAAAAAGCTTTCCGCTAAGAATTAACCCTGATGTCTTAGCGGCAATGCAGCGTTGGTCAGATGATGAGCTGCGCAGTGTTAATGCCCAAATTGAGTATGTACTTAGACAAGCGTTAGTAGATGCTGGGCGGGTTAAATTAACCCCAAAAATGGTCACTATTGTTGAAGAGACTAAAAATTGAACCTTAACAATAACTAGCCTTAATGCATTATTCGCTGATTACTTAAAATAGACTTACTTACCGGGGAGTTAATTGACGATTTATTTTTAAGTAAAAAGCATCGTGTTTCTCCTTTTTTTGCTGAGTTTTCTAATTGTGCTATTTCTTGTCTCGCAAATGAACTGTTTGACACAATTACTGCTGAACAATTACCTTTACTCAATACTGATTTAATATGTCCTAACTCCACTTTACTATTTCCTTCAGAGGAATATTTATAATTAACCATTAATATTTTTGAAGCATCAATATCATGAGTATGCGCAAGTTGTTCAATTGAACTTTCTTCAGGGTTAATGAATAAAACCCATTTTTTTTGTTGTTTATGTTGTTGGCATATATGGGCATAATGGCTAGACAGCTCAAAGTTATTATTTACATGAGTAAGCTGTAACCAGTTAGCGTTTGTACTCGTTGAGTTATTGATTATATTAATATTATTTATGCTAATCATTGTCAGACACCTTTAGATTACTATGGTTAATCGAGATAAATAGATATACTGTATTTATGTACAGTATATCTATTTTGCGTAATATTCAAGCACTATTTTCTGGATTTAGATTTTATTTTGTATAATTTAACGAAGGTTATTGCAATATTAGGTTGTGCTAATATATGATGAAAGCAACTAAATTTGTAATGGATGTAAAATATGAAAGTTGAAGTGAATTTACTGGAAGGACAACAATTAAAAGCCAGTTTTGGTGAACATGAAATTATCAGCGATCAAAGCATAACTGCTGGCGGCAAAGCTGAACAGCCAGAGCCTTTTGATTATTTTTTAGCAAGCATGCCACTGTGTGCCGCTTTTTATATGCGTAAATTTTGTCAACAACGTGATATAAGTACAGAAGGGTTGAAAGTAGTACAACATAATGAAAGCCTTTGTGAAGATGATCACTACAAGAAAAATATCACACTTGAAGTTACGCTTCCTGACAATTTCCCTAAAAAATACAATAAAGCCATACTTGCTGCAGCGAATACTTGTACGGTTAAAAAAGTAATTCAAGCACTTCCAGAGTTTGATATTAGTATTGTTTAATCTACATACTTAGTATGAAGATTTAACTACTGTGTTTAAGTAAATTTTCATTTCTCGCTAGCAGGCTTATATAGATTTTGTTATTGTGTTTGTTACATAGTAAGTTTTCACCTTGCTTGCTTTTTGTAATACATAATAATAAAAAATGACAGTAATATGAGTATAACTATGAACGATAGTATGAAAATGATATTGGCGGATGATCACCCATTATTTCGCCAAGCGCTGACTATAACCCTAAAAGCTAATTTCAATAATGCTGAAATTTTTGAAGCACAAACTATTCCAGAGTTAGAACAACATTTAGCAAATGGGCAAGGTGCTGATTTGCTATTACTTGATCTAGATATTCCTGGCGCTCAAGGTTTTAACAGTTTGATTAGTATTAGGCGTTCTTATCCTGATTTAGGCGTAATAATTATTTCTGGCTTTGAAGATAAAGAAACTATTTATAAAGCTATGAGTCATGGTGCGGCAGGGTTTATTCCTAAATCAACGCCTGTGCATGAAATGTTGTTAGCGATAAAAGAAGTGCTTGCGGGTAAATTATGGACACCAGACGGTGAATTTAATGCGACAGCACAGCATAGTGTTACCGCCGATGATAAAATAGCTTCGTTAACCCCCAAACAGCATAAAATTTTATTAATGTTTGCTGACGGTCTGTTAAATAAACAAATAGCCTATGATCTAGGTTTATCTGAATCTACAATTAAAAGCCATGCCAGTACAATATTTTTAAAACTTGGTGTACGTAATCGCACTCAAGCCGTTATTGTGCTTAATGAAGTGCAATTGAATCAAGGTTCATTTGGTCATTAGTTAGCTAGGCTTTATGAGAATAGTTTTTCTCAAGTTCTTTACTTAATAATGCACTCATTAAAGATCGCAAAGCGATAGGCTTTATAATTTTACGTAAATAGCCAATGTCTGCTTGTTTAGCTAGTGACATCAAGTTGTTATCTGTGGTCGCTGTAATGAGTATTGCTGGTAGAGAGTAGTGACTCATTGCCCTTAATTGTTCAATCAATTCTATACCGTTAACTTTATCTTTTAAGTATGCTGGTAGGTGTTTATCGTTCGCATACATTTTATTAGAAAACTGTTCATTTTCATGACCTGTTAGTTGAAAGTCGACTAACAAAATGTCTATTTCATCTTCGTGCTTAGTATAAATTTCTCTGGCTTGCAGGGCATTACTCGCTGTAAAAACATGACATTGCCATGCGGATAATAGTTCTGTCATTCCCGATAAAATAGCTTGTTCATTATCAATACATAATACGCCTACACCTTGTAAGCTCATGCTTGCGGGTCTAGGAATTTGCTTATGCATAACAGGCGTCTGACAAATGGGAACATTAACACTAAATAAGCAGCCGTGATTTGGTTGTGATTTTAAATCGATTTTATGATTAAGGATAGCTGCTAAGCTTTGCGCGATATTTAGCCCTAAACCAAGACCTTTTGGTCCTATAGCGGTTGTGGTATCTAGTTGAGTAAATTGTTCAAAAACTTGCTGTTGCTTGTCTTCTGGAATGCCTGGACCATTATCAAATACTTGAATGGAAAGCTCGTTTCCTTGTCTGCGGCAGCCTAATAGTACTTTGCTGTTATTAGTATTAATACAGCGGTGTGCGTAACGAAAAGCATTGCTAAGAAAGTTTTGAACTATTCTTGCGAGCAAGGTAATATCGCTAGCAATATAAAGCTTACTTCCTATAAAGTGAAAATCAACCTGATATTCTGTGGTTAAGGCATTAAACTCAGACGTTAACATGGAAAATAAGTGATTGATTTCTACAGGGGCAATAGTTGGTGAAATATTACCACTCTCTATCCGTGCTATCTCATTAAGGTCAAGTAATAAGTTATTAGCTATTTCTAAAGAGTTATCAATTTGTTTGATTTGCTCTCGCTCTTCATCATTGACTTTAGCGCTTAGGGTTATGGCAGAAGAAAATAGTCGTGCTGCAGATAAAGGTTGTAGTAAATCATGACTACAGGCCTTTAGGTATTGGCTTTTCTTTATATGCGCTTGTTCTGCTTTAGCCTGAGCTTGGGCTAATTCATTATTTGCTTGCGCCAGCTCTCTGTTAGCTTGCTCTAATTCTGCAGTTCGATAGCGTACTCTGGATTCTAAATCGGTATTCTCATCTTTTAATACTTTTTCTGTTTGACGATATTTTGTGATGTCTGAAAAAATCATCACAAAACCACCACCGGGAATAGGGTTACCTTCTATATGAATATTCTTACCATTTTTTAGTTTATACTCGGAATTATGTCGGCTACCTTCTTTAATAAACTTAATACGTTTTTTTACTTGTAAATCAATATCTTTAACAAAATAGCCTTGTTGACTTAAGTTAAAATGGATTAATTGACTGATAGGGCAGCCAATATAAATAAAGTCATCAGGGTAGTTAAAAATATCTAAATAACGTTGATTCCACGCCACTAGTTTTAAGCCACTATCGATAACAGAAATACCCTCACGAACATTTTCTATCGCGCTTTGTAATACTGTTCGGCTAAATTCTAATTGTTGACTAGAATTGTCTTCAACCAATTTAGCTACTTGATCAAAGGCCATACCTCGACCATTAATGGCAAGCGAAGTGACTAATTTTGCAGAGGCTGAGCCTAATACCCGAGCAAGGGTATTCTCAGCATGAAAGAGTACAGCTTCATTAAGCTCTTTATTATTATTACTCTGGTTAGAACTATAAAACTGTTTAAAACATTCATCAGCTTTATCCTGTCCGATAAATCGAGCCACCAAAAATTTTAATTCAACAATGTCTACCTTAGGTTGAATTGGTAAATTCCATTGAGTTTTTTTCCGTGTTTTATAAAAAAACTTACTTTGCATTTGTTCACGAATACTTTGCCGTGTCACTAAAGAAACTACACAAAGCATTATAATGTTGATCAATAACCCAACTAACGTGATTACGGTAGTTTTGGGTAGATCAGTTGCGGCAAGTGGGTGCTCATAGATTCCCAATTGCGGTAATAAATTAAAGGTTGCCCATATAACAAAACCACTACTTATGCCTGTAATTACGCCTGAAAGGGTTGCTCTTCGCCAGTAGAAAGCGACAAATAGGGCAGGGCCAATTTGTGCTGTTGCGCCAAAAGCGACTTCACCTAAAGATGATAGTGTGTCAGGTGGTGACAATAACAAAAGGCCATAACTTAAGAACACAACCAGTAATACTAGCGCTTTTCGAATGATCAATAGTTGAGATTGAAAATGGTTAAAATCATGATGTTGCCGGCGTGAAAACTTAAACATCAAAGGGAAAATAATTTCATTACTGAGCATGGTACTTAACGCAATCGTTGATACGATAACCATAGAGCTTGCGGCTGAAACAGCGCCTAAAAAGGCAAATAGCGATAACCAAACCTGACCATAATAGGCAGGTAAAAATAGCACATAAGCATCGGTAGATAATGAATTTCCGTAGCTTAGATTACCTGCTAGACCTAAAGGACCAGCGATAACAGCAAACACTAAAACATATATGGGTAATAGCCATCTGGCCATTGTGCTTAATTTCTTTTCTTTGATTTCAACAAACATCACTTGAAACTGTCGTGGCAAACATAAAAAAGCTGACATAACAATGATGAGCATGCCGAACATTCCTACAAGGCTACTAAATTCAAATTGCTGCTCAATATTTATTTGTTCTTTAGATAACTGCCAAATCTCCATGGGGGAATCATAAATAATAAAGCAAACAAAGATGCCGACGATTAAAAAAGCAATTAACTTCACCAGTGATTCAAAGGCAATCGCTATCATTACCCCTGGGTGGCGCTCGGTAATATCGATAGTGCGAATACCAAAAATAATAGTGAAGCCGGCTAAAATAATACTGACAATAAGCCCTAACTGCCAAGGGGGTAAATCCTGAGTTTCTTGTAAAATTTGATAAGAATATATAATGGCTTTTAGCTGTAATGCTATATAGGGCATAGTGCCAATTAATGCCACTAACGTAATGATGATAGCTAAAGATTGAGATTTACCAAAGCGGGCGGATAGTAAATCGGCAATAGAGGTAATCTTAAGTTGTAAACTGGTTTTTATTATCCGTTGAATAAATGGCCAAGCAAAAATAAATAATAAGATAGGTGCTAGATACACCGATATATAAGTAAAAGAATGGTTAGCCGCTTGTGCTGTAGTCCCTAAAAACCCCCATGAAGTACAATAAACCCCTAAAGATAACGCGTAAATAACCCTTTGCTGTTTTGCTTTGAGTTTATTTCTGTATTTACCGCCTAAATGAGCAATAAGAAATAATAACCCTATATAGCCAATACTAACGCTAACTAACAACCAATTTGCAAACATATATACCCGTTACCATTCAAAGTGCATGATTTAAGTGGGAGTTAAAAGTGCTTTAAGCAAGGCATTCATTTTAAACAATGGTTACTCCCTTGTTCAAATGAATAACACCGCTTAAAGGATTTTTAACCACATCGAAGAAGCGCTTGAGCAACAACACTACTTCGTTGCACCTCTTTGTAAGGGAGTAACCATTACTACAAAGTCGCGCCTTGTATTGAAATTGCTCAAGTGCTCTGAAACAAGCATCTTGAATAGCAATGGGTATGATTCTCTAAAACACTTACCTAACTGTAAATCTATCACATTTTTTTAGTAAAAAACCTATCTATCTCTACAACTTAAGTACCGGGACTTAACTTTGTATTCGTTTACGACTAAAGGACTAAGTTTTAGGTGCTAAGTCTTATTTCCGATTGTTACATTTTTGTACTAGCTTAATATGATTGAGCAAACCTTAGTTTGATAATTAAAAAACAAGAAATTAAAAGTTCAAATAAAAACACATACAACAAGGGAAACAGCAATGTTTAACAATAAATTTAAAAAACTATTACTTACTTCATCTCTACTTGTCGCCACAGGCGCTGCAAATGCTGGCTACGACATCAAATTATCTGAAGAAGATAAAATCTCTTTTGGTGGCTACATCAAAGTAGATGCGCGCCATGTTAATGGTGATGTTGCC
>MAAC01017456.1_pt1 | contig 89280 bp, 86 predicted proteins | sample 1115981 | NCBI WGS metagenome assembly MAAC01 (sample SAMN04961126, study PRJNA320927) | seawater metagenome | isolation source: sample BD02T64 sea water enriched with oil for 64 days | place: USA:Gulf of Mexico | collected 2013-07-27 | reverse complement strand
GGTCGCTGCCTTTTTTAGAAATCCTCAACATATACATGTTGAGGATTTTTTTTGTCCTAATTTTAAGGATAAGCTTGTAATTAAACATTTTATGTGGTCACAAAAACCGCAATCCTGGTTGTTTTATATTCGAAATCAATCCTTTTTTAGATGAATTGTTTTTTAAAGTTATTCTCGTCTTTTTATACGGTCGTTTACTGATATGTACTAAATCGAATAACTGTTTTTTTCCTCATAATATTTTATTACATTAGAGTTCATGAATATTATCATTCAATCGTCCATACATACGCTAAATAAATCCAAATTATTGCTCACAAGGTTATCTAATGAAGAATTGAGAAATATATCCGTGCCACCATATTATTCATGTATAGGCTCTCACATTAGACATGTTTTAGATTTTTATGATTGTATTCTATCTGGAATAAAAAGTGCTCATGTTGATTTAACGAATAGAGAGAGGGATATACGATTGCATGAAGATTGTCAATACGCACATACAAATGTGATTCGTGTGATTGACCAACTGGATTTATTAAATACGGAAGATCTTAAAAGATCACTTATTGTGTTAGATGATTTGGGTATTGGTAAAGTTGAAATTGAGTATTCATTAGGAGCTGCATTAGCTCAAGCCAATAGTCATGCAATTCATCATTATGCTATTATCAATTATATCTTAGATCGTCTGGATATAAGCGTTGAAGATGAAACCTTCGGTTATAACCCTACAACACCTAGGCCAGAAATTAATTTGATTTAGACTTTTTTTTACCAAACAAACTGTCCATAATTGTTTGCAGTCCTTTAAAGGCAAAAAATACAGCCATAGCGCAAAGTATAAAGCTCACAATTAAAAGGGGTATATAAAATCCCTTTTCTTTATTAGTTGTGACGATATAAAATAATGTAGGTCCTGCGAACATAAGCACTAGAGAAATCCCCATTTTTTTGAGTCCCTTGGCTAGTACTTCCTTATTTGTTCTTTGTGTTTCCATGTTTGTATGCTATTATTGCCGCTCTTACACTTTGATATTTATCTATGAGATCTGAAGCCTCTTTAAAAGAGATTTGTAAATCATTCATTACCATTTTCACACCTCTCTCGACTAATTTATTGTTACTTAATTGCATATCTACCATTTTATTCCCCTTCACTTTTCCCAATTGAATCATTGTGGTGGTGGTAATCATATTAAGTACTAGTTTTTGTGCAGTACCAGCTTTCATTCTAGAACTCCCAGTAACAAATTCTGGACCAACTACGACTTCAATAGGAAATTTAGAAACATTTGATAATGGACTATTGTGGTTACAAGTAATACATCCGGTATTAATTCCATTTGTATTACAGTGTTCTAATGCACTTATAACATAAGGCGTAGTACCTGAAGCGGCAATACCAACAACAAAATCGTTTGTATTGATATCAAAACCCTGTAGATCTTTCCAACCTTGAATTTTAGAATCTTCTGCAAATTCGACAGCTTTTCTAATGGCAGTATCACCTCCTGCAATTATTCCAACGACTAAATCATGAGAAACACCAAAGGTTGGTGGACATTCTGATGCATCTAAAATTCCTAATCGACCACTAGTCCCTGCGCCGATATAAAAAAGTCGCCCGCCTGATTCTAAATTAAGGGCTACCTGACTAATTAATTTTTCAATTTGAGACATTGCTTTCTCTACAGCTAATGGAACTGATTTATCTTCGGTATTTATATGCTTAAGTAGCTCAGCTATATCCATCTGTTCCAAGTGGTTATAATGAGAATCCTGTTCTGTAGTTTTAGTAAAGCTCATAGTTCAAAAGTAAGAAATTTTGAGATGTTAGCAATTCGTTTATGCATCCTTTTAGTTTCAATTTTAAGTAAAACTAAGATGTACGTTATTAAAAAAAATGCTCCTGCATGAGGAGCATTTAATATTTTGATTTGCTATTTAACTATGAGAAAATAGCATTTAAAGTTTCAGAAGGTCTCATTGCCTGAGATGTTAATACATCATTTGATTCGTAATAGCCCTCAATATCTATTGTATTTCCTTGTACGCTGTTCAATTCTTCTATAATTTTATTCTCGCTATTTGATAGGGAATTATAGATTGCTTCAAATTCAGTTTTTAAATGAGCGTCCTTTGTTTGATTTGCCAAAGCTTCTGCCCAGTACATTGCAAGGTAAAAATGACTTCCTCTATTATCTAATTCATTAACTTTTCGAGAGGGTGATTTTTTGTTTTCCAATAATTTTTCAGTAGCACCATCTAAAGTTTCGGATAAAATTAATGCCTTAGCATTATCGACAGTTTCACCTAAATGCTCCAATGAAACGGCTAATGCTAAAAATTCACCAAGAGAGTCCCAACGTAAATGATTTTCTTCAAGAAATTGTTGTACATGCTTTGGAGCAGATCCACCAGCACCAGTTTCAAATAAGCCACCACCATTCATTAATGGAACAACAGATAACATTTTAGCACTTGTACCAAGTTCTAATATTGGAAATAAATCGGTAAGATAATCTCTTAAAACATTTCCCGACACAGAAATCGTATCCATACCATCTTTTACTCTTCGAAGTGTAAATTTCGTTGCCTCTATAGGCGATAATATTTGAATATCTAAATTAGAGGTGTCATGATCTTTTAAATAGTTATTAACCTTTTTTATGAGTTCAATATCATGTGCTCTATTGTCGTCTAACCAGAAAACCGCAGGTGTTTGAGAGGCTCTTGCTCTTGTAACAGCCAGTTTAACCCAGTCCTGAATTGGAGCATCTTTTACCTGACACATTCTCCATATATCTCCAGCCTCTACGTCATGCTCAATCAATATAGTGCCTGAAGCATCTACAATGCGAACAACACCATTTGATTTCATTTCAAAGGTTTTATCATGCGATCCATATTCTTCTGCTTTTTGAGCCATTAGCCCTACATTGGGTACAGTTCCCATTGTTGTTGGATCAAAAGCGCCGTGTATTTTACAGAAATCAAAAGTTGCGCTATAAATTCCAGCATAACTACTATCTGGAATTACCGCTTTCGTAGCTTGAAGGTCCCCGTCTTTATTCCACATTTTTCCAGAGGTACGAATCATTGCTGGCATAGAAGCATCAATGATCACATCACTAGGGACATGTAGGTTTGTAATGCCCTTATCAGAATTTACCATTGCCAAATCTGGTTGATCTTGATAGCACTTTTCTATATCGGCTTCAATTTCTTCTCGTTTTGAAGTAGACAACTCCTCAAGTTTAGACAATAAATTTCCGAACCCATTGCTTGTATTAATGCCCAATTCATTAAATGTTTCCGAATGTTTTTCAAATACATCTGCAAAAAATACTTCTACGGCATGACCAAAGATAATAGGATCGGAAACCTTCATCATTGTGGCCTTCATATGTAATGAAAATAGAATGTTTTTTTCTTTGGCATCAGCAATTTGTTCTTTTAAGAATTTTAAAAGCGCATTTTTACTTAAAACAGTAGCATCAATAATTTCACCAGGAAGAAGGGGTAAATCTTTTTTTAATAAGAATGAACTCTTGTTTTTCCCAATAAATTGAATGCTCACAGTTTTTGCTTCACTAATGGTCACCGATTTCTCATTATGAGCAAAATCCCCTGAGGACATTGTAGCGACTTCCGATTTAGAATCGGCAGTCCATGGACCCATTGAATGCGGATTTTTCTTTGCAAAATTTTTGACTGCATTTGGTGCACGCCTATCCGAATTTCCTTCACGAAGTACAGGATTAACAGCACTACCTTTTATTTTATCATAACGTGTTTTAATGGCAATATCTTCAGCCGTATTGGCTTCATCTGGATAATTAGGTAAGCCAAAACCTTGTGCTTGTAACTCTTGTATCGCCGCTTTTAATTGTGGAACTGAGGCACTTATATTTGGAAGCTTAATAATATTAGCTTCTGGTTTTTTTACAAGTTCCCCTAATTCAGCCAAAGCATCTTCAACTTGTTGATCTTCATTTAAAAAATCAGAAAAGTTTGCTAATAGTCTCCCTGCAAGAGAAATGTCTTTAGTTTCAATTTGTATCCCTGAAGATTTAGTAAAAGCTTTTACAATAGGTAAAAAGGAGTGTGTAGCTAAAGCCGGAGCTTCATCGGTTTTTGTATAAATAATTTTTGCCATTGATGCGATAATTTTAATTTTTGAAGCACGAAAAAAAGCCAATAATAGCATTTTATTTTCGTGATGCGAATATACGAAATTTGCAAATGGAATACATTTTATTCAATAGCGAAGTATGCCTAAACTAAGCGATTTAATAAAATAGTAATAAAGGGATTGTTTTTTGATAAATCTGTAAAAAACAGAACAACGATTTATAAAATAACAAAAGCCATATCACTGTAGACGAGCTACTCTGACATGGCTTTCTTTGAAATAGTTTTGCGTGACGTTATTCGACATTGCTGTCAACCTCAGAAATTAAAATTTGCATTCTAAATCCCTTTTCCGTTCAAGTTTCACTATTTCAATTGAAACATTTTCTAACATAATAATCAAAATGTATTGACCAATTACTAAAATGTTTCAAGTTAATTACTTTTCTTGATCCTTTATCTATTGTCCTTCATTTGCATGAGTTACAACTTATAAAGCATTGCTCCTTTCACTAGGTTTCACTTTCGATCCTGCTAATTCTAGAACTTTCAATTTCACCAGTTGCTGCCTGCCTAAACATTCAGTACTTCTTAAAATATCATGATCTCTCAATTTAACCATGCATACACATGGGACCTTGAAATCTCGAAAAACAATTATATAAAGAACGTTACTTTATTAGAATTAAGGGTAATTGCCTTAGCAATCTAAAACCAGTATTTCATGATCTTTTTTCCTTAACCCTGATGCTAATTTAATATAAGATTTTAAAAATCCAAATATTTCAACCAATTAGATATCAACCATTTGTGAACCGGGCTTATTAACAATTGTTGATAACGAAAAAGCCCTGGAAAATTTCCAAGGCTTTTTATAAGATGTTAAAAATAATTTACTACTAATATCTTTTTTCTTTAATTCTAGCTTTTTTACCAGTAAGGCCTCTAAAATAAAAGATACGAGCTCTACGAACTTTACCTCTTTTATTAACCTCAACTTTTTGTAATGCAGGTAAATTTACTGGGAAGATACGCTCAACTCCAATTGATCCTGACATTTTTCTGATGGTAAACGTTTCAGAAGAACCTGTGCCTCTTCTTTGTAAAACAACACCTCTAAAAAACTGAGTTCGTGTTTTGTTACCCTCTTTAATTTCGTAATACACAGTAATTGTGTCTCCAGCTCCAAATTCCGGAAAGTCTTTTCTTGTTACAAATTCGTCTTGTACAAACTTTACTAAAGATTCCATTTTAATCTTTTTAATTGTTAATTCGAAATAACGTTCGCGATTCTCGCCAGAGGTTAACCCGAAATTGGCTGCAAAAATAAGTAATATTTAACAAAATACAAGGCTTATTAGGTTTTTTTTGGTGTCCCTTTTACTAATCCATTTGCCATGAGCAATGATCAGTAAAAGTCGGGCTATACACTATATCTTTAACTATCGTTAAAGGATGTCGCTACCATCCTTAACACAAATCATTCCTATGAGTATTAAAAATTGATAATAAGGACATCAATTTGTATGTGGATGCTCTAAATAAATAGATGATTTAGTCCTCAAGTAAATCCGGGCGTCTTTCTTTTGTATGTTGATAAGCCTTTTCTTCACGCCATTTTTCTATTTTGGGAAAATTACCACTGAATAATAGTTCTGGAACTTTCCAACCTTTGTACTCTCTTGGTCGTGTATATATTGGTGGTGCCAATAATCCATCTTGAAAAGAGTCGGTTAAAGCCGATGTTTCATTGCCTAATACTCCAGGGATTAATCTAATAATAGCATCACATAATACGGCTGCACCTAATTCACCTCCGGATAGTACAAAATCTCCAATTGAAATTTCTCGAGTTATAAATAGATCTCTAACACGCTGGTCTACACCTTTATAGTGTCCGCAAAGAATAATAATATTCTCATTTAGCGACATGTGGTTTGCAATACCTTGATTTAATTTTTCACCATCGGGCGTCATATAAATAACTTCATCGTAATTACGAGCCGCTTTGAGTCCTGAGATACATTTGTCAATAGGTTCAATAAGCATAACCATACCAGCGCCACCACCATACTGAGTGTCATCAACAGTTTTGTAATTATCTGTAGTATAATCTCTAAGATTGTGAAAGTGGACTTCAACGAGATTTGCATTGATAGCTCGTTTTATAATAGAAGCTTCAAATGGACTCTTTATTAATTCTGGTAATACGGTAATAATATCAATTCTCATAGTTGCAAAGATGCGAAGAATCGTAGTACTAATCAAACATTACTTATTGTTGTTTGACCAAAAGTAATGAAGGTCGGTGTCTTTAATAAATCCTAAGCGTTCATATAAATGTTGTGCTGGATTATTGAATGCAGTTTGAAGTGTTAAGCCTTTTGAATTATTATCTATACAAAAAGTTTTTGCAGCATGTATGAGTTCCTGTCCGACGCTATTGCCTCTATACTTATAATTAACATACAAATCGTTTAATACATAAACTTGTTCCATAGAGACGGAAGAAAATGTTGGATAAAGTTGCGTAAAACCAACAGCTTTATGGTCTATAAATGCGATATAAATAACAGCATCTTTTTTAGAAAGGCGTTCCTTTAAAAATGTTTTTGCCTGCTTTAAATTTGATGTTTGTTTGTAAAACATACGGTAGGCATCAAAAAGGGGGGTAAGAACATCGAGGTGTTCGGGTTTTGCTTGTGTAATAGTCATAAGCAAAAATAAAAAAATCTGTAATCGAAATTACAGATTTTTAAATATTATATGTTAAATAAAATTATCCTTTTTGTTTGTTGATTTCGTCTTGCAATTGACGTCTAACTTTTTGCTCACGTTCTAAAGCTATCCGTCGATGTTCTTCAAATTCTTCTTCAACATCTGCCAAATTATTTTGAGCAATTTTAGTGACCGAATTACTATTCTTAAATTTAATAATAAACAATAGTAATAATGCAAATAATACCATAATACTAATCCACATCAGTAAATTATAGCTGGTTTTACTCATTTGTAAACCAAAAAGCGCCATACTATCTTTTTTTACGTTAGTAGTCGCTAAAGTATCCTGAGTTTTTGATAAGGTCGATTTTAAAGTTACAATTTCTTGTTGTTGAGTTTGTATCGTAGCTTTTGTATTGTTTAGCTCATTTTGATTAGCTTTTAAAGAATCTAAAACATGTGCTTTTAAATTTAAAATCATGTTATTTTTAATGACTTCATAGGCTTGTCCTCTTTCGTCATTCCAATTGCTAGATTTTCTTAATACAAATTTAAATTGGTCATCAATACTCCCTTCATTTATGGATTGTGTTTGGTCATCTTGGCCAAACATAGCAGTAGCTCCAAAAAACATTGATAATAATAACAACTTTATATACTTCATACTAGCGTTTAATTTAAATAGAATAATTGTAAAGATAATTATTAAATAAATAAGCCCCACAAAATGTGAGGCTTATATATGTCTAAAAAAAAGTATTTAAACGAATATATTTACTAATAATAAGTAAATCGTCTTACTTTGGCGATATACTTGGCGAGACGAATAACTTGATGGCTATAACCATATTCATTATCGTACCATATATATAGGACTATGTTTTTACCATCAGGACGTACAATAGTTGCTTTACTATCATATATAGAAGGTGCTGAACTCCCAACAATATCACTGGATACAAGCTCATCACTTAATTCATATTTTATTTGCTCGACTAAATCTCCTTCTAAAGCATATTTTTTAATTACCGAGTTTACACCATCTACTGATGTTACGTTCTTTATATCTAAGCTTAAAATTGCTAAGGAGCCATTAGGAACAGGCACGCGAATGGCATTGGATGTTAATTTTCCTTCCAGTGAAGGTAATGCTTTACTCACAGCTTTTCCGGCACCTGTTTCGGTAATCACCATATTTAATGCAGCAGCTCTACCACGACGATATTTACTGTGCATATTATCAACCAAATTTTGATCATTAGTGTAGGCATGAATCGTTTCAAGATGTCCGCTTTTTATACCAAAAGAATCTTCAATCGCTTTTAAAATAGGTGTAATAGCATTTGTTGTACAAGATGCAGCAGAGAAAATATCAACCTTATCGGGATCATTTTCAAATTGATTAACACCATGTACAATATTAGGAATTCCTTTTCCAGGAGCGGTTAAAAGAACCTTGTCGACACCCTTTGATGTTAAATGACGACTTAATGCTTTTTTATCTCTAAAAGCGCCTGTATTATCAATAACTAAAGCATTATCTATACCGTATGTTGTATAATCAATGTCTTCCGGAGCATTAGCCGAAATGATTTTAACAGTTGTACCATTGATAATTAAGGCGTTGTTTTTTGCATCTGCAAGTACAGTTCCGGAAAAATCACCATGTACAGAGTCATTACGTAATAATGAAGCTCTTTTTTCTAACACCGTTGCATTAATAGCGCCACGGGTAACAATAGCTCTTAAACGTAATTGACTCCCTTTACCAGTTTTACTCATTAATTCACGAGCAACAAGGCGTCCAATTCTTCCAAAGCCATATAATACCACATCTTTTGGGTGTATTGCGCCATTTTTTCTTGCATCTTTAAGCTTATCCGCAACAAAAGCAATCGCGTTGTTGTATTTGTCGTCTTCTAGGTGGTACTCGTATGTTAATTTACCAATATCAAGTTTTGAAAGCGGGATATCAAGTGTTTTAATTGCCTGAGCAATTTCTACAGAATCAAAAATTGAAATAGGTTTTTGAACAAACTCTCCAGCGTATTCATGGAGATTTAAAATTTCGCTAACATTTCGATCGATTAATTGGTTTCTAAAAATCACCAACTCTATTGATTTGTCATACCATAGATCGCTAACAATTTTTATAAATTCAACTGTAGCTCTTCTGCGGTCTGCTTGAAAGGATAATTCCTTCTCATAAGTTTCGTTAAAACTCATTGTAATTTAGTTTAGTGTGTTGTGTAAATTTGGCGCAAAAATAACATATTTCAAACGTTTTAGTAAGCTTTTTTAAGAAAAAATAAAACCCTCAAATCTAAGCTTATAGACGAGGGTTTTGTGATGTCAATATTTATGGGTTTATCTAAATCGATAGCTTACTTTTTCACCGTTATTTTTTACGATTTCTACACGATAAATTCTGCTTGAATTATTACTAATTGCTTGTTCAACATCTTCAACAGAGTTTACTTTTACTCCATTAATAGCTGTTACAATACTTCCTTTATCGATACCATCTGCTTTCCACTCTTCGCTATTATCTGCGTTTAGACGGGAAATTTTCAATCCATATTTTAAATCATACTTGCTTAAATCCTTTTTTGTGGTGGTTTTTAATAAACCGATGGATGGAATATTTATGGTCTCGTTTTTAAATAATGTAACAGGAAATGTTTTTTCAGCACCATCTCTTAATATCGTTACATTAATAATATCGTTAGGGCGTTTTGTATTTAAATATCCTTTGAGTTCAGAAAACTTAGAAATTGTCACATCATCCATTTTTTTAATAATATCGCCTTTCTCAATTCCAGCTTTATCTGCTCCAGAGTTTGCTTCAACTTGACGAACATAAATACCTTCGGTTTCTGTGATCCCAATTTTTTCGGCTAATGCTGTGTTTAACGATTGAGGAATAATTCCTAAGATTCCATTTTGGACGTTACCAAACTCCATGAGATCTTCTACAACTTTTTTAGCGATATTGCTAGGTACAGCAAATGAATAACCCACGTATGATCCCGTTTGTGACGTTATTGCCGTGTTAATCCCTATAAGCTTACCATTTGTATTTACTAAAGCACCACCTGAATTCCCTGGATTTACAGCGGCATCTGTTTGAATAAACGATTGTCCATAACTTCCAGAAAGATCTCTTGATTTTGCGCTAATAATACCTGCGGTTACTGTAGAAGTTAAGTTAAATGGATTACCAACTGCTAATACCCATTCGCCAATTTTTACATGATCGCTATCTCCAAAAGTGGTGTATGGTAAATCTTCATCAGCATTAATTCTTAAAAGCGCAATATCTGTTTTAGGATCTGTTCCTATAAGTTCAGCTTCGTATGTTTTGTTGTTATTTAAGGTTACAGTAATTGATTGTGCGCCATCAATAACATGATTATTTGTAACAATTAAACCATCTGCCGATATAATTACACCTGATCCGGTTCCAATTTGTGGACGTTGAGAGCGTCTTCCAAAAAGCAAATCTTCAAAGGTTGTCTGTCCTGAACTTGTGGTTGTGTTTTTTACATGTACTACACTATGAATAGTTTGCTCAGCAGCAGTCGTAAAATCTATTGTTTCTCCCTTTGCTAAGGCTGTGTTATTTGTAATGTAGCTAGCCGGAATTGTATAAGGACTTGCTTTGGACTGCTCAAATACAGTCGGATTTTCTTTTTCTATAAAAAGTTTATATGAGCCTAAAGTGAGGATACCTCCCAGTGCTGAAGCAAAAACAAGTGTGAAAATCTTTTTCATGTGTCTTTCTATTTTAAGATGTTTTAAAATTTGATAACGATTAAAATTAAAGATTTATTGATTTAGTGCAGTTACTTTAACGGTTTTTAACGTCTACTTTAACGCTCATTTAACAACATGAATTACGATTTAATATTTATATCTTTGCATTGACTTATGACGCACACATTTTATAAATATCAAGGTACAGGTAACGATTTTGTGATTATGGATAATCGCAATGCCAATTTTGAAAAGGAAAACACTAAACTAATTGCCCAATTGTGTGATAGACGATTCGGTATTGGGGCAGATGGATTAATTTTACTGGAAAACCATGATACTGCAGATTTTACTATGGTTTATTATAATGCCGATGGGAATGAGAGTACAATGTGCGGTAATGGAGGACGGTGTCTTGTAGCGTTTGCCAAAAAGATGGGAGTTATTGAAAACCGAGCAACTTTTGAAGCCATAGATGGCTTACATCATGCGGTTATTGATGGTAGTATTGTGAAATTACAAATGCAAAATGTGGACAAAGTACAAAGGCATGAACATCATGTGTTTCTTGATACAGGGTCGCCACATCACGTGATGTTTAAAGATAATTTAGAAGCATTGAATGTAAAAAAGGAAGGTGCAATTATTAGAAATGGCGCACTATATAATGAGGCAGGAACTAATGTTAACTTTGTAGAAAAAATTAATGATCATACATTCTCAGTACGAACTTATGAACGAGGGGTAGAAGATGAAACCTTATCTTGCGGAACAGGAGTGACTGCTGTCGCCTTGGCTATGCATTATATTGGAGAAACAGAAAAAAACCACTTAACCTTAAAAACTAAGGGCGGTAATTTAGAAGTTTCATTTAATAAAAAGGAAGCTGAGTTTGATGATGTTTGGTTAATGGGGCCAGCGACTCTCGTATTTAAAGGAGAAATTGAATGGTAAGCTTAAAAGGACAATTAATTTATTTACGCGCCCTCGAGCCTGAAGATCTTGATTTTATTCATGAGATAGAAAATGATGAACGTATTTGGGAGGTGAGTAATACACAAACTCCCTATTCTAAGTTTTTAATTAAACAATACTTGGAGCATGCACATAAGGATATTTATGAAGTCAAGCAATTGCGCTTGGTTATTTCTACGTATGATAACATGGCTATTGGAATGATAGATATATTTGATTTTGATTTTTCAAATAAACGTGCGGGCATCGGGATCTTAATTCAAGATATTAAAAACAGAAAGCAGGGGTATGGTGCTGAAGCGCTCCAATTATTATGTGATTATTGTTTCAAACATTTACATTTACATCAATTATATTGCAATATCTCAGAGGATAATACTGCAAGCCTTAATCTTTTTAAAAATCAGGGATTTGATAAAATTGGTCTGAAAAAAGATTGGAACTTTGTGAATGGACACTATAAAAACGAATATTTATTTCAACTTATAAATACTAATGTACTTTAAAAAAATACTTCTGGCCATTGTGCTAATAGGATTAGCTATCGCTGCTTATTTTGCTTATTTTGTATACTCGGCAATGTTTGTGTCTAATACAAAATTTAATAATGAAGAAGCTTATATCTACATAAGCACATCTGCAACTTACAATGATGTACGGGCAGATTTAGAGCCACTTTTAAAAGATATTAAATCTTTTGATGCACTGGCTTCGCGTAAAAAATATATTGCCAATATAAAAGGTGGAAAATATAGAATTGAAAAAGACATGACCAATAATGATATTATTAACTCTATAAGAAGTAATAATGTTCCTGTACGTGTGTCTTTCAATAATCAAAATTCAATGGAACAATTGGCTTCTCGTATCGCGGGTCAAATAGAGGCGGATAGTACTTCATTAGTAAATGTATTCAATAATGTAGATTTCATGGAACAAAACGGTTTTAGCCAACCAACTGCATTAGGAATGTATTTACCAAACAGCTATGAATTTTTCTGGAATACATCTGCTGAAGAGTTTAGAGCTAAAATGTTAACTGAGTATGGTAAATTTTGGAATGACTCCAGACTTGGGAAAGCGAGAAGTATGGGGTTAAATCCATATGAAGTGGTGACTATGGCATCTATAGTTCAAGAGGAATCTAAGCAAAAAAGTGAGCAATCTAGAATTGCAGGTGTTTATGTGAACCGTTTGAAAAATGATTGGCCATTACAGGCCGATCCTACATTAAAATTTGCAGCTTATAAATTACCAAAATATAAAAATACTATTATTCGTCGTGTCCTAAATGAGCATAAAGCTATTGATTCACCATACAATACTTATAAAAATGCTGGATTACCACCAGGTCTAATTGTAATGCCAGATATTTCTGCAATTGACGCGGTTTTAAATTATGAAACTCATGGCTATTTTTATTTCGCTGCTGATGCTAGAAAACCTGGATTTCATAAGTTTGCAAAAACCTTATCTCAGCATAACCAAAATGCACGAGACTATCAGAGATATTTATCGAATCAAGGAATTAGAAGGTAAATTGGCGTATTCAATTCGTATTTCTGTTTTAGAGCCCTTATAACAAAAATATTTTCGCGATTAAAAATGAAATATTCATTTTTTTTTGAATGATTAAAAACAGGATAAACGGTAAATTATGTTGACATATTCGTAGTTGTTAGCGTAAATCTTGCGTTTTACCCTATAGATTTAACATTTACACCATAAATACAATATGCGTTCAAACAGTAATAAAGGTGCTTTTCTAGAATTTATTTATTTTTTGATTTGAGCTATTTTTAAGTTTGAAAGAATTATCTAAATTGAGGTGGTTCTATTTCAGAATTAACCTTTTCTATAAATTAACCACTTACTAAAACTACTTTTATTTGCCTCTTTAAAGGGGTGGTTATTTTGGAACATTATGGGGTCTAAATTTAATTTTAACTTGTATAAAGACCTGATTGCCTTTGTTTTATTGGGATGAGGCTGGTTTGAGTAGATGGATAATTTGTTAATAATTTGTGTACAACTCCAAGTTAACAGTTTGCTATTTATCCGTCATTTGATGTAAATTTGATTAGTCATAATTACATAGAATCGCGTTTTGTATCCTATTTAGTAGGTTATTTAACGTCAATAATCGCTCTCCTCAAGTCCTTATTTAATAGCAAAATGGGCCTGTATTTCATCTATTGTGCTTTTATAAAATACACTTAAACGATTAATTTTGAATAAATTAAAAAAAAGTGTAATTTTGCACGCTGAAATATAAAGCTCTATTAATTAATTATTAAAGCTTTATAAATTCTAAATTATGTATAAAGGATTAGTAGCATATTCGATAATACCAGTTGTACTTTTTGTTGCATTTATTAGTGCAATAAATACAAGTACGGATTTGGACATGGAAAAGTATTCTATTCAATGTTTAGATCTTAGTTATAATGTAGCTGGAGAAATACCAAAAGTTGAATCTTCTGAGGTTGTAGAATTTACTTCAACTAATTTAGGTAAATCATTTGTTGGTTTTAAAGAAGCCTTGGCTTTTAAAGAATCACGAGGTAATTATTTTGTGGTTAATACCTTAGGGTATTTAGGTAAGTATCAATTTGGAAAAGGCACTTTAAAGGTTATAGGAATTCATAACCCAACTCAGTTTTTAAATAATCCTAAGCTACAAGAAAACGCGTTTATTGCTAACACGCAGCGTAATAAATGGGTGTTAAGACGTGATATTAAACGATTTGTTGGTAGACAAATTGATGGTGTTGTTGTTACTGAATCAGGAATTTTAGCAGCGGCTCATCTTGCTGGCCCTGGAAGTGTAAAGAAATATTTGCGTAGTTATGGCGCTATTGGATTTGCGGATGCTTATGGTACAACAATAAGAAACTACATGAGTAGGTTCTCGGGTTATGATACTTCATTCATTATTCCAAATAAACGGGCGAAGGCTAGTTTATTATAGTTTCTAATCTTTTTGAATTATAAAAATGGCTGGTCTTTTATGAAGATCTATGTTGGTGTGTTTCCAATCGTTTACGGTTTTAGTTTTAATATACTCTGTAGGTAGTGTAATATCACATGCTACACATATTCTGGTATTATTGTTCAAGGATGCACAGATTTCTTCAAGCATCTTATTATTTCTATATGGTGTTTCAATAAATATTTGTGTTTGGTTTTGTTCAAAAGAAATCCGCTCAAGTTTCTTTAATGCAGCTCTTCGTTCGCTTTTGTCAATTGGCAAGTAACCATTAAAGGTAAAACTTTGACCGTTCATACCAGAGCTCATTAATGCTAATAAAATTGATGAAGGCCCAACTAAAGGAACAACAGTGATATCTTTTTCATGTGCAATTTTAACGATTTCGGCACCAGGATCAGCAATACCAGGACAGCCTGCTTCCGACAATAAGCCAACTGGTTTTCCATTAACGCAAGCATTGAGGTAACTTGGCAATTCATTGGCATCAGTATACTTATTTAAGATATGAATGTTAAGCGATTGCTGTGATTTACTCGAACTTACTACTTTTATAAATCGTCTAGCTGTTTTTTCGTTTTCCACTATATAGTCATCGACGGTCTCGATTATCTTTTTAATCGATATTGGTAATACTTCCAAAGGGGCATTGTCACCAAGTCTGGTTGGAATTAAATATAACTTTCCTTTTAATGTCTCCATGAATTTTATGTTTTGCTTTAAGATCGATATTAATACTAGCCACAATGTATAATACCAATATAAGGTTTTTAGTGGTAGAGTTCTAGATATTTATAATTATTGCCTCAGTGCGGTTAGAGTAATTTATGAGCGATAGTATTGGATGCTAGTTCTAATAATTCAAATACATTTTGAAAGCCATGATCTCCACCATAATATGGATCTGGGACATCACAAATAGTAAAATCAGACAATTCCTTTAAAATGAGTTTTACTTTTGAAATATCGTCAGAATTTCGTGCTAGCTTTACGATATTTTGAAGATTGGACGTATCCATGACATAGATATAATCAAACGTATCAAAATCTGACACTACAAATTGACGACCGCGTTGATTCGTAATATCAATGTTGTATTTTTTTGCAATAGCAATGGATCTAATGTCCGGAAGTTCTCCAATATGATAATTGCTCGTTCCAGCAGAATCTACAAAAAAAAGTGTTTTGGGTAATTTAGATTTTAAAATGCCTTCGGCTAATGGTGATCGGCATATATTACCTAAGCAAACCATCAATATGTTAATCATCTTACTGGGAGTTATTATAGAGAAAGTTTTTTAGAAAGATCTTCAACATATTTTCTAAACTGCTTGTCTGTAGATGATAAATTGTCTACCGTTTTACAGGCATGAAGTACTGTAGCATGATCTCGTTTGCCAATTTGTGAACCAATACTTGCGAGTGATGCTTTGGTGAACTTTTTAGCAAAAAACATAGCCAATTGACGCGCTTGTACTATATGACGTTTTCTAGTCTTAGATTGTAAGGTGTCTACATCCATTTGGAAATAATCGGAAACGACCTTTTGAATATAATCAATAGAAACTTCTCGTTTTGTGTTTTTTACGAACTTCTCAACAATATCTTTGGCAAGATTAATTGTGATTTCCTTTTTATTGAATGAAGATTGTGCAATTAGGGATATAATGGCACCTTCTAATTCACGTACATTGGTTTTAATATGTTTGGCTACGTATTCAATAATATCTTCTGGCATTTCTACGCCGTCACGATACAATTTGTTTTTAAGAATGGAAACTCTAGTTTCAAAATCAGGTGTTTGTAATTCTGCAGATAATCCCCATTTAAAACGAGATAATAATCGTTGTTCAATATCTTGCATGTCAACAGGAGCTTTATCACTCGTTAAGATAACCTGTTTCCCATTTTGATGTAAATGATTGAAAATATGGAAAAATACATCTTGCGTACCAGATTTTCCGGATAAAAATTGAACATCATCAATAATTAAAACATCAATAATTTGATAAAAATGAATAAAATCATTTCTATTATTTTTCTTAACAGAATCGATGTATTGTTGTGTAAATTTTTCTGCCGAAATATATAATACTGTTTTCTCTGGGTATTTGTCTTTTATGTCAACACCAATAGCATGTGCTAGATGTGTTTTTCCTAAGCCAACGCCTCCAAAAATCAATAACGGATTAAAAGATGTTCCCCCTGGCTTATTAGCTACAGCTAATCCTGCATTACGGGCCAACCTGTTAGAGTCACCTTCTAAAAAATTCTCGAAACTATAGTTAGGATTTAGTTGAGACTCAATTTTAACATTTCTAATTCCAGGAATTACAAACGGATTCTTAAGCTCTGGACTTTTATTTTTTAAAGGAATTTCAACAGTTTGTGATTTAACAGACACTCGATTAGAACTAGGTATTCTTTCGGTAAAAGGTTGTTTGTTACCATAAGTGTTTTCCATTTTAATAATGTAAACAAGTTTGGCAGATTCACCCAACTCCTTTGTTAAAGAAACTTTTAAAATTTTAACATAATGTTCCTCGAGCCATTCGTAGAAAAATTTACTGGGTACCTGAATGCTCAAAGCATTCTCAGTAAGTTTTACTGCTTTAATAGGTTCAAACCAAGTTTTATATGCTTGCGGTTGGATGTTATCCTTTATGAATTTTAGACAGTTGCCCCATACCGATTGCGCAGATATACTCATGTTTGTGTTAAAATTTTAAGTTAGTTAGTTGGTTATAGAAAGTAATAGAGAATATATTTTCTACCGGCTGTTTTCTATGTGACAAATATGTGAACAAAAATCTAAAAAAAAAAATCGTAAGCTATTGAATATTTAGTTTTTTTTTCGCATGTTTAAATCCCGATGAAAGTACAACAAAAATATTTAAATCGATTACATTTATAAAATGAAATATCATAAAACTAAGATGCGTGTACGTTATGGTGAAACAGATCAAATGGGCGTAGTATATCACGGAAATTATCCAAGTTATTTAGAGATAGCACGAATAGAATGGTTGCGTAGTTTAGGAATATCGTATAAGCAGATGGAGGCTGATGGGGTAATGCTTCCGGTGGTTTCTTTGTCTTTGAACTATAAAAAACCGGCTTGTTACGACGATGAGATTTGTGTAAAAACAGAACTCATAAAAATGCCTACTGCTACCATAGAATTTAGTTATGAAATCACTAATCAGAAGGGTGAAATTTTAACATTAGGGAGCACAGTTTTGGCTTTTATTAATATGAAAACCAATAGACCAACACGATGTCCAAAATTCATAATCGACAAACTGCAAAATTAATCGATTAAGTTCGTGATTTTAATCTCGTAATGTTGGTTAAAAATTTCAAAAATCTGATTTGCATCTTTTTTTCTGACAGAAATATGAATTTGACAATCTAATTCTAATTTTTGATTTACAATTTTAATTTGTTTTTCTTTAATTATCCGCATCACTTTATTCATGTTTTTATAGTCAAAAGTGATGTTGTATTCTTTATTGATGGTTTTTTCTATAATATTGGCATTTTCCAATGCTAATTGAGCAGCAGTTCTATACGCGTTAATCAATCCTCCAACCCCAAGTTTTACGCCACCAAAATAGCGTACTACCACAATCAGGACATTGGTAATATCAAATGATTGGATTTGACCGTAAATGGGTTGCCCAGCACTGTTACTTGGTTCTCCATCATCATTTGCGCGATATGTAGTCTTTTCTGTTCCTAATTGATATGCATAACACCAATGTCTTGCGGAGTGATGGCGTTTTTTCAAGTCTTCTAAATGCAGTTTTATGCTTTGTTCATTTAGTACGGGAAATGCATAGCCATAAAACTTGCTGTTCTTATCTTTAAACAGTGATGCATCGGAAGCTGTTGTAATTGTTCTGTATGTGTCGTTTATTTCCACTTATGCTAAGGTTACTAAAAATATTGAAACTATTGCTAGTGTAATGCCTAGCCAATTCTTTTTTGAGATATGCTCTTTAAACATAACCAGTCCAATTAATGTTGTGACCATCACAATAGCAACATTGTTAACTGTAAATAGGGTAGAGCTTTCAAGGCCTTCAAATTGCAGAGCTTTCAACAAGAAATAAATAGAATAGTAGTTTACTACTCCAAGTATAGTTCCACCTATAACACTTTTTATATCAAACTTGAATTGACCTAATACGGCCTTAATACACAAGATTAAAATACCGATGATGGCAGCACATGCAAATATGGTAGCTGAAAATATTGGAATACCATTTGCAGCAATATAAGTTGTTTCTATATATTTTATTGCGGTGTCTATTATCCCTGATCCAATGAATAATAACAATGGAAAAAGCATGCCTTTACGGAAATTAAATGAGGATTTACTTTTTACAGTAGTAAGATAAACTGCAATTAAAGCTAAAATAATACCAAAGACTTTTTGGAAGCCGACGGTTTCATTATAGACATAAATTCCAAAAATAACCGGAATAATGACGCTCATTTTACCTGCCACTGATGCTACAGACAAGCCGTTACGTTGTGCTGTTAAGGCCATTAAATTAAAGACAGAAATAAATAAAAACCCTAAGGCAATAGCTCCAAGAAACCATTTGGAGTTAATTATTTCGGTTGTATTTATGCTGGCTTCATAGCTTAATGCACCACTAATACAAGCCGTTATGTAGTTTATAACAATTGCTTGGAGTGTATTGATTTTGAAATAATCAAATAATTTGAAAATTACAAATATCGCTGTAGAAGCTAGTATACTTAATAAAAGGTAAATCAAAATAATTCTTTTTTTATGGTGAATAAATTTACAACATCTTCCGTTGCTGGGTTGTTGTTCCAGGAATATAGTCCTATTGATGAGGCGGCTACAGTATTTTCTATGGTATCATCAATAAATAAACACTCTTGCGCCACTAGATTATTCTTTTCAATTACATATTTATAAATTTCTGAATCGGGCTTTCTGCAATGTATCTCATGCGATAAATAAAATTTATCAAAACAGTTCTGGAAACGCTTATAGCGATCTATTCCCATGTTTTTAATAACCTTTTTTATATGAAGTTCGTTGGTGTTACTTAGTAATATAAGCTGATATGTTTTTGAGCTTGACAGGGATTCAATAAATTTTAATCGATGATCTGGAAAATCTAAAATTATTGCATTCCATGCATTTTCAAGAGCCAATTTTGAAATTTCCGGAAATAATTCACAATAATAAGCTGTAAAATCTTCAGTGCTAATTAATCCTTTTTCATATTGAAATGCATATTGATACATCTCGTCTGTAATCTTTGGAAGGCCTAATTTTAGTAATTCTCTTTCTGTTGCTGGTTTATCTAGGTTGATGAATACGTCCCCAAAATCAAAAATTATGGTTTTAATCATTCAAATATATTTTTAAAGAGTCCTCTAAAATAGAGATTTCAGAATATAATTTTCCGTTTAATAAAGGGCCTTTTGTTCCAGAATTAAAGTTAGTTTTACCTGTAAAAACACGGGCTTCATCCCAAAGGTTTTCATCAATAAAAGTTTGTAATGTTTTCCTTCCGCCTTCAATAATTACGGAATTGATATCATTAATATGTAGATATTGACAAATTTGTTCTCCTAGGGGAGCCTTAAAAGCTATGGTGCTTTCAGAAATTACAATTGTTTTTGCTGTATCATTAAATACACTGTAGTTTGTTGAAAGTTTTTTTGTTTTATCGATAACGATTCTTATGGGGTGTTTACCTTGATAATCTCTCGAAGTTAAACTTGGATTATCTTGAGACACGGTATTAGTACCAACCAATATGGCCTGTTCCTCACCGCGCCATTTATGAACCAGTTGCCTCGAATAGGCATTAGTAATCCAAACGGGTTTGCTTTCTTTTTTAGTTTTAGGAGCAATAAAACCATCACTTGTTTCAGCCCATTTCAAAATTATATAAGGCCTTTTTTTATTGTGGAATGTAAAAAAACGCTTGTGATGTTGTTTGCAATCGTTTTCTAAAACACCAACAATGACATCACAACCAGAAGCTTTAAGTTTTGCAATACCTTTACCAGCTACTTTCGGGTTGTCATCTGAACAACCAATTATGACATTTGGAATTTTATGTTTAATTATTAGATCACTACACGGAGGCGTTTTTCCAAAATGAGAACAAGGTTCTAGAGTTACGTAGAGTGTGGCCCTGCTTAAAAGCGATTTGTTGCTAACCGAATTAATGGCATTTACTTCAGCATGAGACCCTCCATAAGGACTGGTAAATCCTTCCCCAATAATTTTGTTGTTATAAACAATCACGCTACCAACCATAGGGTTTGGAGCAGTAGTTCCTAAGCCTTTTTTTGCAATCTCAAGGCAACGATTTATATAGATCTCGTGTAAATTCAAAGTATTAATTTTACATTTTCTGTTGTGTCGATATGATATTTAAATGAAGAACCAACTAGTCTATAAATAATATCCCCTTTGTATTGCACTTTTATGGTTTTCTTTACGAAACTATTTAAAATCCCACTAATACTGTTACTGCCTAAAATCTCTTTAGTGTTTATGGTCACTTCTAGAGGTACTTTGAATTCCTTATGAGCAGGAACTTTAAAATCTTCCGAAGAAATTTTACCAAGTGCTACATCATTTATCAAAATGACAATGTTTTCACAATTTAATGAACCGCCAATATCGTTTGGGTTGTTAAAAATAGCGTTGATATTAAGTGTTATGATTTTTGCTGATGCATTAGTTATTTCAATTTTTTCAACTTTTATAAATTCTGGTTTTTCTTTTATATTACAATTTGTAAAAAGAATAATAAAGGTTGATAATAAAAGAATTTTTCTCATTTAAATGAATTAGAATATATGTATCTTCACATTACAAAAATAAGATATAAAAATTGGTATGTGCAAGCTTATAATAAGAGAAATTCAACAAGTAGATAATCTCGCTATTGAGCAAATAATTAAAGATATTTTTCCTGAGTTTAATTTACCATTAATAGGCACAGCATATGAAGATGCTGAAACACCAAGAATGTACCAATCGTATCAAGGTGTCAATGAAGTTTATTTTGTTGTAGAAGAGAATGGTGTGATTTTAGGAGGTGGAGGTATAAAGCCCTTAAAAGGTTTTGAAACAGAAATTTGTGAACTGCAAAAAGTATATTTTCCTCCCGAAGTAAGAGGTAAAGGATATGGTAAAATAATTTTCAACAAATGTCTCGATGCTGCTAGGGATTATGGTTATAAACAATGTTATTTAGAATCGGCATCACAAATGAAAATTGCAATTTCAATGTATGAAAAAGCCGGATATAAACATTTGGAAGAACCCTTAGGAAATACAGGACATTATTCTTGTGGTGTATGGATGATAAAAGACTTGTTATGATTTTAAAATCATTAAAGACATATTTTAATAATGCATTATTAGGATATTATCCTGTTACGGAAGTCAACTCATTCTTTTATATGCTTAGTGAATCTGTACTAGGGTTGAAGCGAATTGACGTATCCTTAAATGTTGAAACAGGTATTGAAGCAGATGCTTATGATCAATTTCAAAAAGCTTTAGAGCGACTTCAAAACTATGAGCCTATACAATATATTCTTGGCGACACTGAGTTCTATGGTTTGCTTTTTAATGTAAATAGTTCAGTTTTAATTCCCAGACCAGAAACTGAAGAATTGGTTGCATGGATCATAAATGATAATAAAGCAAAAAAAAACATTACGATTCTGGATATAGGAACGGGGAGCGGTTGTATTGCTGTTGCATTGGCTAAACATTTACCAAATGCCAAGGTTTTTGCTTTAGATGTAAGTGAAGAGGCATTAGCCGTTGCCAAACAAAATGCAGATAAAAACAGTGTAAATATTGAGTTTATTGAAGCGAATGTTTTGAATTTGATTATAGATAATAATAAGGAGAAGCTTTCGAACTTGGAGCTAGGTGATTTAGGTATAGATGTTATAGTCTCAAATCCCCCTTATGTTCGTGAATTGGAAAAAGATATGATGACGGAAAATGTGTTAGCGCATGAACCACATTTGGCGTTGTTTGTTGCCAACGATGATGCTTTGTTGTTCTACCGTAAAATTACTCAACTTTCAAAAGAGATATTAAATACTAAAGGGCAATTATTTTTTGAAATTAATGAGTATCTTGGAGAAGAGACAGAATTGCTCATGGAAAATGAAGGATTTATAAATTTAGTATTGAAACAAGATGTTTTTAATAAGGATAGAATGATTAAAGGAGAAATTATATGAACCAACTAAAATCTATAGCGGTGTTTTGCGGTAGCAGTGAAGGAAATGCACCTTATATTATAGCTCAAGCTGAACAATTAGGTGTCACCTTAGCAAAAGAAAATATAAGTTTAGTTTATGGGGCTGCCAAGATTGGTATTATGGGCAAAGTGGCACAGGCGTCACTTGATAATAACGGAATAGTAATTGGTGTAATTCCTGAGTTCTTGAAACTTAAAGAAGTGGTGCATTTAGGATTACATGAATTGATTACAACCAAAAACATGCATGAGCGTAAATTGAAAATGCATGAATTATCAGATGGATTTATTACCCTTCCTGGGGGCTTTGGTACCTTAGAAGAACTCTTCGAAATTATTACTTGGGCGCAACTAGGCTTGCACCAAAAACCAATTGGATTATTAAATTGTGATGGTTTTTATAATGAGTTAATAGGTATGTTAGAAACCATGGTTTCTAATGGGTTTCTTAAAATGGACAACTTAGAACTGCTCATTGTTGATCGCGATATTGATTCATTACTTGATAAAATGAAATCTTTTAAACCTAAGGCTGTTCCGAAGTGGTTAAAAGTCGAGCGGACTTGAATTACTCAATTTAAAATTTAATTCTACAATCTTAACTACCAGCGATTTCTTCATTAATAACATTTAATATAGATGTTATCTTGTCAACGTCTGAATAAGTCTCGATGGTTTCATCAAAGAATTTTTGACTATTCATTGAAATTTTAGGAGTCTTATTTGTTTTTTTTATGACGGAAGCTGATGCATGAATTTCATCGAACCCAACAGCCTTAAATAGACCGGCGTTCTCAGAATTTATGCCTCCTCCTGGAAGAATATTGATTTTGTCTCCAGCAAATTCTTGGAGTTCCATAAGTAAGGAGAGTCCTTTTTCGGCACTTGTGTTTTGTCCAGAAGTTAATATGCCATGAGCGCCTAAGGTAAGTAATTGTGATATTGCGGTTTTTGCATTAGGAGTCCAATCAAAAGCACGATGAAAAGTAAAAGGTAAGGGCTTAGAAAGTTCAATCAGTTCTTTTGTACGATCTAGATCTATGGTATTGTCAGAATTCAAAATCCCTGATACAATCCCAGCACATCCTAAATTTTTACAAAGTTGAATATCCTGTTTCATGATATCGAATTCGGCATCAGAATAGGTAAAATTACCGCTTCGTGGTCTAATTAAAACATTTACAGCAATTGATAAAGTATCTACAACTTGCTTTATTAGCCCATAAGACGGTGTAATACCTCCAATAGCCAATTCGGCACATAATTCTATGCGTTGTGCTCCAGCATTCTGTGCATTATGAGCAGATTTAAAAGAGCTCGTACAGATTTCTAGTATCATAATTTCATTTATTTGGTTTTAATATCCTAAAAGCCAAACGCAAAGCTTTTATGTATTTGCATTATTCATCAGGATAAATAGCTGATAAAAACTAATTTCAGTAGCATTTTCTTGAGCAGCATTTTAGTATATTAGTTGCATTAAATATAGCCTAAAAAGATTATATAAATTCTTTTATTTATTTGAATGACAGCAAAAGATCAGATCAGCAAATTGCGAAATGAATTACGAGTACACAATCATAATTATTATGTACTTGATACACCTATTATTACAGATTATGATTTTGATATAAAATTAAAAACACTCCAAGATTTAGAGGTGAAACACCCAGAGTTTTATGATGTCAATTCACCATCATTGCGAGTGGGTGGGGCAATAACTAAAAATTTCGATACTATTGTTCATGAGCATAGAATGTACTCTTTAGATAATTCTTATTCAAAAGAAGATTTGTTGGATTGGGAAACTCGAATAAAAAAGTTGGTAGATGGTGATATTCAGTATACTTGTGAACTAAAGTATGATGGCGCTTCAATTAGTTTAACTTATGAAAATGGTAGCTTAATAAAAGCAGTGACTAGAGGTGATGGTTCGCAAGGCGATAATGTAACTTCAAATGTAAGAACCATAAAATCTGTTCCATTAAAATTAACTGGAAGTTTTCCAGCTAAATTTGATATTAGAGGAGAGATTGTTTTGCCCTTTGATGGATTTAATAAAATGAACGAAGAGCGTTTAGAAATAGGAGAGGAGCCCTATAGAAATCCTAGAAATACTGCTTCAGGTAGTTTGAAATTGCAAGATAGTACTGAGGTTGCCAAACGTCCACTAGAGTGTTTATTATATAATATTACAGGAAATAATTTGAGTATAGAATCTCAATTTGAAAGCCTAGAGAACGCTCGAAATTGGGGATTTAAAGTTCCAACGGTAGCAAAATTGGTCAATTCTATTGATGATGTGTTGGAGTTTGTGGATTATTGGGATGTACACCGTCACAACTTACCTTATGAAACGGATGGTGTTGTAATTAAAGTAAATAATTTATTTCAACAAGAAGAGCTCGGGTACACAGCTAAAGCACCACGCTGGGCAATGGCTTATAAGTTTAAGGCGGAGCGTGTTTCTACCCGATTAAATAGTATTAGCTATCAAGTTGGTCGTACAGGGGCAATTACGCCAGTTGCCAATTTAGATCCTGTGGAATTAGCAGGAACAACGGTTAAGCGTGCTTCTTTACATAATGCTGACCAAATAGAAAAGTTGGATATACGCGTGGGAGATGAGGTATTTGTAGAAAAGGGGGGTGAAATCATACCTAAAATTATTTCGGTTGATTTAACAAAGCGACCAAGTCATTCTGAAATTACTCAATACATTACCGAATGTCCTGAATGCAATACAACTTTAGAAAGAACTGAAGGTGATGCAAAGCACTATTGTCCAAACTACAGTGGATGTGCTCCACAAGTTGTTGGACGTATTCAGCATTATATCTCGAGAAAGGCTATGGATATTGAAGGGTTGGGAGGAGAAACTGTTGCTTTGTTGGTCAAAGCAGAGTTGATTACTAACTATTCTGACCTTTATCAATTAACAAAGGACCAGGTTATACCTCTTGAGCGTATGGCCGATAAAAGTGCTGAAAACTTAATTAATGGGGTAGAAGCTTCAAAGCAAATTCAATTTGAACGCGTATTGTATGCTATTGGTATTCGATTTGTAGGAGAGACGGTAGCAAAAAAGTTGGCTAAACACTATAAGAGTATCGACGCTATTGCTAAAGCATCTATTGAAGATTTAGTGAGTGTTGATGAAATTGGAGAGCGAATTGCGGAAAGTGTCCTTAACTTTTTTGCTTCTGAGGAGCATAGAGAAATAATTGAACGTCTAAAGCAGTTTGGAGTCCAATTGGAAATATCGGCAGAAGTATTGGCTAATCAAACAGATATACTCATTGGGAAAACATTTGTTGTTTCAGGCGTATTTGAGTCGGTTTCTAGGACAGAGCTTAAAAAACTTATAGAGGACAATGGTGGAAAAGTTGCCAGTTCAATCTCGTCTAAGACGAGTTATGTTGTGGCTGGTGACAAAATGGGGCCAAGCAAAAGAACCAAAGCTGAACAATTAAATATTCCTTTATTAACAGAGCAGGAGTTTTTGAGATTTATTGTTTAGAATGATTATAAATAATGTATTTTATCGATAAAGTGTAATTTTTTATCGATAATAGGTATAATTGTGTTATATTTGTCTCACAAACATGATTATAAATCATATGCGACTAACCAAAATATTATTAGGCTTTATTATTTTACTTGCCATTAGCTTCATAGGATTCCAGATTTTTGAACTGGAAGAATTAGCTATAGTTGTGAGGATAATAATTTTACCAATGCTGACCGTTTTATATTGCTTAAAAACAAAGGATAGACGGAGTTATTTTTTCTACTTTTTACTATGTTTTTCTTTAGCTGAGTTTACAGGTGTATTTGCATTTTTACCAGATCCTTCTTCTACGATATATGAACTGATGTATTATGGTGGGAACGGGCTTAGTATTATGGCCTATATCTTTTTGATTTTGGAGTTGATAAAATCAATGGACTTAAGAATGATATGGAAAAACTATCCTGTACATATTTTTATTTTACTGGTTTTAGATATATATAGTGTGATTCTTGTTTCTCAGGTTTCCGAAAATAGTGGCTATTTTGAATATACTATGGAATTTGTTGTAGAAATTGTTTACAACATCGTTATGATGTTATTGCTAACAGTTACTTTAGTCAATTACATTAGTAGAGACTCAAAAAAGGCAATGAACTTATTATTAGGAGCGCTTTGTATCGTGTTTTCTGAAGTTATACAAGTGGCCTATTATTATGTTTCCGATGAAAATATATTCGCAGTAGTGTACTCTGTATTGTTAGTGTTAGCATTCGGTTTCTTTTATATTCAAGCAAATATGAACTATGTAAAAGAGAAGAACTATGAAATTTTACGCAAGGTAGAATCATAAAGGTTTTTAAGGATTGACTTTAAATATCTTTTCATCCAAAATAAATTAAAGTACAATTATAGATTAAACAATAATTGAAGTCCCGTTCGCAGATTTATTCTTATCGCCGTCAAAGTAAAAATCTATTCGACCCAGATAAAGACCATAACACCCCACTTGATTTACAAGCACATTTTTATCAATAATATTTTTTTCAATCGTTGGTTTTCGTAAAAAAGTATGTGTATGCCCTCCAATAATGAGGTCAATATCTTTAGTAGCTCTTGCCAAATTTAAATCGGAAGCTATGTTTGGATTGTTTTTATAATTATAGCCCAAATGAGATAGACAGATAACAAGATCACATTGTTCATCCTCTTTTAAAATTCTACTCATATCTTGTGCAATTTCTATAGGATTTAGATAGACTGTTTCCTTAAAAAGACTTTTTAATACTAATCCATCTAATGCAATTCCAAGACCAAAAATCCCGATTTTAATACCATCTTTTACAAAGATTTTGTATGGCTTTACATGGGTATCCATTATGGTATTCGAAAAATCGTAATTAGCGGTTACAAATTCAAAATCGGCATGAGGAAGTTGTTTGTATAAGCCATCAATACCATTGTCAAAATCATGATTTCCAATGGTAGCAGCATCATACTTAAGCATGCTCATGAGTTTAAACTCAAGTTCACCACCATAAAAATTAAAATATGGTGTCCCCTGAAAAATATCCCCGGCATCTAATAAAAGTGTGTTCGGATTTTCATTTCGAATGGCTTCAACCAAATTTGCTCGTCTTGCCACACCACCTTTATTAGCATTTCTTCCATCATCAGGGCCAAATGGATCAATATGACTATGTACATCATTGGTATGTAAAATAGTAATTTGCTTTGTTTTTGATGTCGAAAATGATTGTAAACCAACCCCTCCAAGAGTAACTAATGCCGTTGTTGCAGCTGTTTGTTGTAAAAAATCTCTTCTTTTCATATAGCTAGAGTCCAATTAATTTAATTTTATGAATCGATTATCAATAGCAGGGCTGATGGTGTCAACTTTTTTGAAATAATCAATAAGGGCATTCCGAATTTTATAATTTAAGAAATGCAGATTGTCTCCTTTTTTGAAAAAAGTCATGTTATCTCCACCACCATATAAATAGTCATTGGTGGCAACATAATAGGTTTTATCTTGTACTATTGGTTCATTGTTGATTTTAGCTTCTATAAGCTTATAGTCTGCATCCAAGATGATACTTAAATTAGAAATTGGATGTGCCCTTTTACTCTTTTGTAAATAGGCAACAATCTCCATAATTATTGCACCTTTTAGTTCAACTACCACAACGCTGTTTTCAAATGGCATGAGTTGGTAACCTGTCCTAGAGGTGATGTTGCCTTTGGATATGATGGAGCGCATTCCGCCATGATTTAATAATACCATGTCAATGTCCTTTCCCGTTTCAGATTTAAAAACAGGGTTAGATTGCTCGAGAACAACATCTGCCATGAAATTACCGAGAGCCGTATTTAGAGTGCCATCAGTTTTAGAATAGGTCTCTACAGAATAAGCTAATACACTATCTAAATTTTTGTTGACATTTTCTCTATATGGCTTTATAAAATTATCAATTACTTCATTACTGGAAATGGAATCATTAATTTCAAGCCTTTCCCCTTCAATTCTGTTTAAATACACCTCTTGTTTGCAACTGGTAACAAAACAAATTAAAGCACAAAGAATTAAGTTTTTATAAATCATTTCGTAAAGTTGTTATTTCTGTTACAATAATGTTGAAAGTTGTTATTTCTTTTACATTTTAGTCAAATTCTATTATTTCTTTTACAATTATCTTAACCGTTTATTACATTTGTAAAAAGTATAAATATAGATGATTTTAAAGCGATTCAAGGAAAATTCCAATCAAAAATATATTAATAGAATATTAAATTCTAGAATATCTTCTGTAGATAATCGTCATATAGAATCGGTTGGAATTGTTGTGAATATTGAAGAGTTTAGTGACTATGATGAATTAAAGGCGCTTTTTAAAAGTTTAGGTATTAATGAAAATAAGATAAAAATTATATCATTTATATCAAATGAAAAAATGGAGATTAACAGTTGGGATTCTAGTTTTTACCCTAAGGATATTGGATGGCAAGGAAAGATTTTAGATCAGGAATTACAAACGTTTATTGATTCGGAGTTTGATGCGCTTATCAGTTATTATAAAAATGACAATCTGAATTTAAATATGATTACAACATTGTCTAAAGCCAATTTTAAAATTGGAATTTCTAACACTGATGAACGTCTAAATGATTTTATTATTGATGTAGAAACAGGGCAATTACAGCTGTTTAAAGAAGAATTATTAAAATATTTAAAAGTACTTAACAAAATATAAATGAAAGCATTAATAGGAACAGGAGTTGCTCTTGTGACTCCCTTTAAAGAAGACCTAAGTGTAGATCATAACGCACTGACAAATATTGTAAATTACAATATTGATAATGGCACAAATTATTTGGTTATAAGTGGCACAACAGGAGAAAGTGTTACGATATCCAAGCAGGAAAAAAAGGAAATTGTTGCAACTATTAGTAAGGCTAATGATGGAAGAGTTCCATTAGTTTTGGGCATTGGAGGAAATAATACTGCTCAGGTAATTGAAGAAATTAAGTCAACGGATTTGAGTGAGTTTACTGCGATTCTATCTGTTTCACCATATTATAGTAAACCTACACAGGAAGGGGTTTATCAGCATTTTAAGGCAATTTCTAAAGCTTGTCCTATCTCCATAATATTATATAATGTTCCAGGTCGGACAGCATCTAATGTATTGCCGGAAACCACCTTACGTCTGGCCAATGATTTTGAAAATATTGTAGCTGTAAAAGAAGCTGGTAATAAAGTTGCTCAATACTTGCAGTTACTTAAAAATAAACCAACTGATTTTCATGTAATCTCGGGTGATGATGATTTGGCTTTAGGTATTACACTTGCGGGAGGCTCTGGTGTAATTTCGGTTTTGGGTCAGGCATTTCCTAAAGAATTTTCTAAAATGATTCAGTTAGGGTTAGATAACAATGCTAATGAAGCCTATAAGTTGCACTTAAAGTTTATGGAAGTTACTAGCTTAATATTTGAAGAAAATAATCCAGCAGGTATTAAAGCTGTTTTACAGGCTTTAAATTTATGTAATGATTATGTTAGATTACCATTAGTTCCTGCAACTCAAGGTTTAAAAGCTAAAATTAAAAATTATATAACACAGTTTTAATTTGGCTAAAAAAATAAAGGACCCAGGCTTAGGGAATACCTCTTCACCATATGCAAAACGGATGGTGAATAGCGATGGTACATTTAATGTCATTCATCTAAATAAATCTGTACAACTTAGAGAAGCTTATAATTATCTCGTACGTTTATCTTGGTTCCATTTTTTTACGCTTGCTTTTTTTACATACTTGGTTTTAAATGCTTTTTTTGCAATAATTTATGTGTTGATAGGCATAGAAGAAATTTCAAAGCCATCTGGAGATCTTTTCCATGATTTTTTGAATGCGCTCTTTTTTTCATCACAAACAATAACAACTTTGGGTTATGGAGCAATGTCACCCACAGGAGTGGGTAGTGGTATTGTATCTTCAATTGAAGCGCTGATTGGTTTATTGTTGTTTTCATTTATTACAGGATTGTTATATGGACGGTTTTCAAAGCCCAAAGCCTCAATTAGATTTAGTGATGCCATTATTTTGAGAGATTTTGATCTTACAAAAGCCATCATGTTTAGGTTGGTTAATAACCGAAAAAGCATCATGATTAAACCTAAAGTGTCTGTAACTTTATCTCTTTCTGAAGAAAATAACAAAGGAGAATTTAAAAATACATTTTATGCTTTACAGTTAGAACGGGAAAACATAAGGTATTTACCAACAACCTGGACTATTGTTCATGAAATTGATGAAAATAGCCCGTTTTATAATTTTTCGAAAGAAGAAATAAACAAGCTTACCGGTGAGCTTTTGGTAATGATTAGTTATTATGATGATTCTTTTAATCAGGAAGTACATCAATTACATTCTTATATATTGAACGATATTAAAATTGATTATAAGTTTACAATGGCTTATTATTACAATAAGGAAGGTAAAATGGTCTTAGATCATAAGCTGTTAAATTGTATTGAATCCATTAAAAGTTAAATATTACTTAAACCATGGATTTATGGGAATAACTCGTTTTACTTTAGCGTAAAATAATAGTTTTTAAAATACGTTATAAATGCTTACTTTTGCATTCTGTTTAAAATTATGAAGAAACTTATTTATATATTAATTATCGCCATTACATTTAGTTCATGTAGTGAATATCAAAAAGCATTAAAATCTGAAGAGATAGGTGCCAAATTTAAAATGGGAACTGACCTTTTTGATGCTGGGAAGTATGCAAAGGCACATCGTCTTTTTTTGCAAATTGTACCTAAGTATCGAGGGAAGCCTCAAGCTGAAAAGTTAATGTTTATGCATACCAAAGCATACTATGAGCTGCGTGAGTATTATACTTCTAATTATCAAGCAGAACGTTTTGTTAGTGCATACCCTAAAAGTGAGAAAGCTGAAGAAATTGCTTTCTTGGGTGCAAAGAGTTTTTATCATTTGTCTCCTGTTTATAGTAAGGAGCAGAAGGAAACCGTAGATGCTATTCAGAAGTTGCAAGATTTTATTAATGGCTATCCAGGATCTTCATATATAGATGAAGCTACTAAACTAGTACAGGAATTAGATTATAAATTAGAAAAAAAGGCATTTGAAATTGCAAAGCAATATTATACAATTGCACCTGTAAACTTTGGTGATTATAATGCTGCTATAAAGGCATTTGATAATTTTATATCAGAATTTCCAGGGACTTCTTTTAGAGAAGAAGCTATGTTTTACAAATTTGATTCGGCTTATAAATTAGCTATAAATAGTGTAGAGTGGAAAAAGGAAGAACGCGTAAAAGATGCGATTTTATATTACAGCTCATTTAAAAGTAGATATAATACTTCTGAACATATTGAAGAAGCAGATAAAAAGAATATTGAACTTACTGAGTTGCAAAAAGAATTTAATACAAAAAGTTAATTATATATAAAGATGGATTTAAAGAAAGTTAATGCTCCTGTAAATACTGAGACGTACAATAGAAATGAAATTGACGCGCCTACTCAAAATATTTATGAAGCTATTTCTGTTATTTCAAGAAGAGCAGAACAAATTAATACAGAGATAAGAAAAGAACTTATCGACAAGTTAGAGGAGTTTGCTACTTATAATGATAGTCTTGAAGAAGTTTTCGAAAATAAAGAGCAAATTGAGGTGTCAAAATTTTACGAAAAATTACCTAAACCTCATGCTTTAGCTGTTCAAGAATGGCTAAATGACAAAATCTATTATAGAAATACCGAAGCAGAAGATACTCAAGAATAATAAAAAGCGATGTCTATTTTAAGTGGTAAAAATATACTTTTAGGCATAACTGCTGGTATTGCTGCTTATAAAACAGCATCCTTAGTAAGGTTATTTATAAAAGCAGGTGCTAACGTGAAAGTCGTAATGACACCTGCTTCTAAAGACTTCGTTACCCCCTTAACCTTATCAACACTCTCAAAACATCCCGTAATATCATCTTTTACAAATGAAGATGACGATAATGCAACATGGAATAATCATGTAGAGTTAGGACTTTGGGCCGATTTATTTTTAATTGCCCCTGTAACTGCTAATACAATGTCCAAAATGGCATCTGGTAATAGTGATAATATATTACTGGCCACTTATTTATCTGCAAAATGCCCAGTGTATTTTGCACCTGCCATGGATCTCGATATGTACAAGCATGAATCCACCAATAACTCAATTGAAAAATTAGAAAGCTTTGGTAATATAATGATACCGGCTACCAGTGGCGAGCTTGCTAGTGGTTTGGTAGGGAAAGGTCGTATGGCTGAACCAGAATATATTATCGCTTTTTTAGAAAATGATATTGTAAAGGGTTTGCCTCTGTACGGTAAACAGGTGTTAATTACAGCTGGCCCAACACATGAAGCTATAGATCCTGTTCGTTTTATTGGAAATCAATCTAGTGGTAAAATGGGCTTTGAAATTGCCAATGCTGCTGCATCTCTAGGGGCAAAGGTAATCTTGGTTTCTGGACCAACACATCAAAGCATTAATAATAATAATTTAATTACAGTAATACCCGTAGTAAGTGCTAATGACATGTATATTGCCAGTCATAAGTATTTTGAAAATTCGGATATTGCAATTCTTTCAGCTGCAGTTGCAGATTATAAACCAAAATTTATTGCTGAGCAAAAAATAAAAAAGGCTGCTTCAACGTTAAACTTAGAGTTAGAAAAGACTAAGGATATATTGGCATCTTTAGGCGAAATAAAGCAACAGCAAATACTTGTTGGTTTTGCTTTGGAAACTAATAACGAATTGGAAAATGCAATTGCTAAGTTAAAAAAGAAGAATTTAGATTTAATTGTATTAAATTCGTTAAACGATGATGGTGCTGGTTTTGGCGGAAACACCAATAAAGTAACTATTATCGATAAAAACGAAAATAGTATTAACTATGGCCTAAAATCTAAAGCTGAGGTCGCTAAAGATTTGATGGATGAAATTTTAAAACAATTCAATGCGTAATATATTATTTGTACTTTCATTTTTGTTTTCTCTAATGTCTATATCTCAGGAATTAAACTGCGATGTTGTTGTAAATGCGCAACAAACAGGTAATGAGAATGTTCAAGTTTTTAAGACTTTAGAAAATCAATTGAAAGAGTTTATTAATAATACCCATTGGACAACTAAATCATTTTCTGCTAATGAGCGTATTAATTGTAGCATGGTAATAAATATTACAAGTTATGATAATAACGTTTTTCAAGCTTCAATTCAAGTAAGGTCTTCACGACCAGTCTTTAACTCTTCTTATAGTTCGCCAATTTATAATTTTAATGATAGAGATTTTTCATTCAGATATCAAGAATTTCAGAATATCATATATAATCCTTCACAGTTTGAATCTAACTTAGTTTCGGTACTGGCTTTTCATGTATATATGATTTTGGGCATGGATGCCGATTCGTTTGAAATGCGAGGAGGAGAAAGCCATTATCAACAGGCTAGAAATATATTGAGTTATTCACAACAAGGGGCGTTCAAAGGATGGAAACCAGAAGATGGATTGCAATCGCGATTTACTTTAATGGATAATATTATGTCTCCTACGTATAAAGAATTTAGAAGCGTATTATATAATTATCATATTGGAGCATTAGACCAAATGCAACAAAGTGCTAAAAAAGGGAAGGAAAATATCGCTTTAGCGATCAAGGAGCTACAAAACATGAATAGACGTAGGCCAAATTCATTTATTTTAAGAGTATTCTTTGATGCAAAGGCCTCGGAAATAGAAGATATTTTTAGCGATGGCCCAAATGTTAATATCTCAGAATTGATGTCCACCCTAACTACAATTGCACCTCTACATTCTAGTAAATGGAGGAACATTAGTTTCTAAATGCTATAAACAGCTTATTTTAAGTTTAAGACTTGTTTTCTGCTAAAAAAATAGCGTAGTTTGTTTTCTTAATTTTTAATTATTATTCGAGTTTGCTTACATCTTTATCTATAAAAAATTATGCTTTAATTGATTACCTTCATGTTGGTTTTGGTAATGGGTTAACCATTATAACAGGTGAAACTGGAGCGGGAAAATCAATTCTTTTAGGTGGATTATCTCTAGTTTTGGGAAAACGAGTAGACCTTACCAATGTTAAAGATACTTCGAAGAAATGCATTATTGAAGCCACTTTCGATATTAGCGGATATAATTTAAAATCATTTTTTAAAAATGAAGACTTAGATTATGAATCAGAAACAATAATTCGACGTGAAATTTTACCTTCAGGAAAATCAAGGGCCTTTGTAAACGATTCTCCAGTCAATCTAAATGCTTTAGCAGCATTAGGAGCCTATTTAATTGATATTCATTCACAGCATCAAACTATGGAGCTCGCCAATGATGATTTTCAATTTCAAATTATTGATGCCCTGGCAAATAACGAACAATACTTACAGGATTATAAGCTAAAATTAAAAGACTATAAAAACATTAAAAAGACACTCGTAGCACTTCAAGAGCATAAAGCTAATGCAATTAAAGAGTACGATTATAATTTGTTTTTATTGAATGAATTAGAAGCAGCTAAACTGGTTTCTGGTACCTTGGAAATACTTGAATCAGAATATAAAATATTAAATAATATCGAAGCCATTGGTGAAGGGTTGTTGCAGGCTAATCAATTGTTAAGTGAAGAACAAATTGGTATTCTTCAAGCTTTAACTTCTTTGAAGAATAGCGCTCAGAAATTGTCTAACATGTCAGACAATTACACCGATTTATATAATCGTGTGAATAGTGCTTTAATTGAGTTAAATGATGTATTTAATGAAGTAGAATCGGCTCAAGAACGGATTGAAGTAGATCCAAATCGATTAGAAGTAATCAACGGTCAATTACAAAGCATTCATAACTTATTTCAGAAGCATGCCGTAGGTTCAATTGATGAATTATTGCATGTTCAAAATAAATTATCGACGACGGTAATAGCAACAGAAAATATAGATACCGAAATAGAGGATAATCAAAAAGCCATTGACACAATAGTTAAAGGCTTGGATAAAATTGCGGAGTTAATTCACGATCAACGAGCGGCGGCTATCCCTAAATTAACTGAACAATTAGAGAGTTTACTTTCAAATTTAGGAATGGAAAATGCTAAGTTTAATATTTCTTTAAACTTTAATGATGATTTTTTAAATAATGGAAAGGATAGCTTGTCATTTTTATTTACAGCTAATAAAGGGGGTGATTTTAAGCCTTTAAAAAAGGCAGCTTCTGGTGGGGAACTCTCGAGAATAATGTTAGCTGTAAAATCAATATTGGCAAAATATATACAACTACCATCTATCATGTTTGATGAAATTGATACTGGAGTTTCTGGAGAAATCTCCAATAGAATGGCAACTATAATGCAGCAAATGAGTAGGTCAATGCAAGTCTTTACTATTACACATTTACCACAGATTGCCGCAAAAGGAGATACGCATTATAAAGTATATAAAGCAGATATTGATAACAAAACAATAACTCATCTGGTGAAATTAAATTCGGAAGAACGAATTGTAGAAATTGCACAAATGTTAGGAGGAAAAGATATGACTGGATCTGCAATTGCCCATGCAAAACAATTGTTGAATTAAGATATTAATAGACTATTTTGACCATTAATTTTGATTCAAAAGTTTCATTTCCTTATTCTATTTTAGTAACAATTATGTAATATTAAAATCTGAATAACAGAATTTATTAAAATTCTTAATTTAATATTATCTTTGCCACTTCAAATAACTTAAATATAAACCAATTATAACATGTCATACAATTTATTAAAAGGAAAAAAGGGAATCATATTTGGTGCCTTAGATGCCAATTCGATAGCTTGGAAAACAGCAGAACGAGTACATGAAGAAGGCGGTGAATTTGTTCTTACAAATGCGCCAATTGCTATGAGAATGGGACAAATTAAGGATCTTGCAGAAAAAACAGGTTCTCAAATTATTCCAGCCGATGCAACTTCTTTAGAAGATTTGCAAAATTTGGTAGAGCAGTCTATGGAAATTTTAGGTGGTAAAATTGATTTTGTTTTACATTCAATTGGAATGTCTGTGAATGTTAGAAAAGGAAATGCTTATACCAACCAAAATTATGATTGGACTCAAAAAGGAACTGATGTTTCTGCAATGTCATTTCATAAAGTAATGCAAACCTTATATAAAAACGATGCAATGAACGAGTGGGGAAGTATAGTTGCACTAACTTATATGGCAGCTCAGCGTGTGTTTCCTGATTATAATGACATGGCTGATAATAAAGCCTATTTAGAAAGTATTGCTCGTAGTTTTGGCTATTTCTTTGGGAAAGACAAAAAAGTAAGAGTGAATACAATTTCTCAATCACCTACGCCAACAACTGCTGGTCAAGGTGTTAAAGGATTTGATGGATTTATTGCTTATGCAGATAAAATGTCTCCATTAGGAAATGCTACAGCAATAGATTGTGCAAATTATACAGTATCCTTATTTAGTGATTTAACAAAACGAGTAACGCTTCAAAACCTCTTTAATGATGGCGGTTTTAGCAATATGGGTGTCAGTAACGAGGTTATGGAAAATTTCATGGAAGAATAAGCATATTAACGATAATGCTCTAATTAAAAACCTTGCAATTTGCAAGGTTTTTTTTATTACATTAGTATTGGGTTATTTACACACCATTTAATTGTTAATCTGTTCAACGTGAATATTTTATATTTTAACGATTAATGTGCTAATAATCATCATTTTGCTATAAATTTAATAAATCGAAAATAAACTTAACTAAATTGAATACACATGAAAAAAATTACGCTATTAATTACCATGCTTGCATGTTCATCTGCTTTATTTGCCCAAACCTACCTGACTGAAGGATTCGAAGGTAGTTTTTTGCCAACAGGGTGGACCGATCCTGCTGGAGCTAATAATGATGTTACCGCTGGTGCCTATACATGGGCTGCCACAAGCGCAAGAGCAAATTCGGGAACAAAATCTGCTTGGTTCGACGATTTTTTTGTTGGAGAAGTTGGAGGTGCTGAAGTAAATAAGCATCGATGGTTAATTTCACCAGTTATGAACTTATCAGGAGCAACAGCTCCAGAATTAACGTATTATGAAAGTTTAAAATTTGCTGTTACCCCTGCAGTAAATAATGTATACTATTCTATAGATTACAACGGAGCTAATTTAAATACTGCCACTTGGGTATTGTTGTCTAGTGCTACAGGTGCAGAGTCTTGGGGGATTAAAGGTCCTTATACCTTACCTGTAAACGCAACCGTTTATATCGCTTATGAATATGAAGCAGCCGATAAATCACAATGGTTTGTTGACGATGTATTGGTTAGAGAACCACCATCATGTGTTGAACCAACAGCCGGAACCTTTGCAAGTGTTACTGCGACAGGAGCTACTTTTAATTGGAGTTCTGGACCAGGTGGTACAGAAACTTTATGGGATGTTGAACTCGTTGATAACACCGGAGGTGGATCCCCAACAGGAACCGCTACAGCTTCAGGGATTACACCAAATAGAACTCATGATTTTTCAAGCTTGACAGCAAGTAATACCTATGATGTTTATGTTAGAGCTGATTGTACTGGAGGAGATACTAGTGCTTGGTCTGGACCATACACATTTTCAACAGCACCAACTAATGATGAATGTACAGATGCTACGGTTATTGTACAAGAAACTGATACTGTTGATGCAGATGCAGCGACCCCAACTAATGGTACTATTGATGATTCTTCTGATTCTGGAATTGCTGCAGAATGTACAGGAACTCCTGAAGAGGATGTTTGGTATTCTTTTGTTGCCAAAACAGCTAATGTTAATATTAGATTCGACTTAAACTTTGATGGTGTTGCAGTTTTATATTCAAATGCATGTGGAGATACTCCAGTTGTCGTAATTTGTATTGATGCAAATGCAGGGACGACGAGTTCTTTTGAAGAAATTAACGCAACAGGTTTAACGGTAGGAGATACTTATTATGTGAGAGTATTTAATTTTTATCCAACAAACCACGCAAATTATGTGGATAATGGGAACTTTACAATTAAAGTTTGGTCTCCAGATTCTCCACCACTTGCAGTTGAAAATGTTGAGATAAACAAATTCAAATTTTACCCTAACCCGGTGAATACTACTCTTAATTTAAAAGCACAGAGCACTATTGAAAATGTTTCAATTTACAATATGCTAGGTCAGGAAGTAATTCGTTTAGCACCTAATAAATTAACTAGTGAGATAGATATGTCTAGCTTAAATACGGGAGCATATTTTGTACGAGTTACAATTAATGGTATTACCGAAACAAAACAAATTATAAAACGATAATTAAATTATAATTAATTTATTTAACCTCGCTAATTTATTTAGCGAGGTTTTTTATTACAAAATATTTAGGGTACTTATATTTATGGAATAATTATCTTTGTGAGCTATGACAGCAAATAATATTTCTTTTATTATTCCTATTTATAATCGACCAGACGAGGCAAAAGAATTACTTGAAAGTTTTGAGACTTTAAGTGGCGCGAAGGATTTTGAAATAGTAATTATTGAAGATGGTTCTACTATAACTTCTAAAAGCGTTGTGGATAGCTTTGAGGATCGGTTAAATATTTCTTATTTTTTTAAGGAAAACTCGGGGCCTGGAGATTCCAGAAACTTTGGAATGCGTGCAGCCAAAGGCAATTATTTTATAATATTGGATTCGGACTGCGTTTTGCCAGAGCAATATTTAAATAAAGTCTTGGAAAGTTTAAATTCAGAGTATATAGATTGTTTTGGAGGTCCTGACGCAGCTCACCATTCCTTTAGTAATATCCAGAAAGCCATTAATTTTGCAATGACATCTTTTATAACTACAGGAGGAATTAGGGGAAATAAATCTAGCGTTAATAAATTTGAGCCTAGAAGTTTTAATATGGGAATCTCTAAAGAGACATTTGAAGCTACACAAGGGTTTGGTAGAATACATCCAGGAGAAGACCCAGATTTATCGATACGACTTAATAAATTAGGATTTAAAACAAGACTAATTCCCGAAGCATATGTATATCATAAGCGAAGAATTTCTTGGTCTAAGTTTTATAAACAAGTATATAAATTTGGATCGGTTAGACCTATTTTGAATCGATGGCATCCCGAAACAAGAAAACTTACATATTGGTTTCCTAGCTTGTTTAACTTAGGGCTCATTAGCGCTGTTATACTTGCATTAATCGGATTTAATTTACCGTTAAAAATTTATGGCATATATTTCATGAGTTGCTTTTTGCTAGCTTTGATTAAAACGACAAATTTAAAAGTTGCGTTGTTCTCTTTGCTTGCAGTTGCTATTCAATTTTTTGGCTATGGCTATGGTTTTTTAAAATCTACCATACTATTATTTGTTTCTAATAAAGATGTTGAACAACAGTTTCCAAATTTATTTTTTAAAATAAAACAATGAGTGTATTAAATCGTAAAATAATCCCCTATTTTAAAAGTAAGAGAGCCAATGTATTTGCCCTGTTCATTTTAATAGCTGTATTGTTTTCACTCTTGACAAAGCTTTCTAGAGATTATACACAAACTTTTCTGTTTAACATTAATGCTTTAAATGTGCCTGAAGATATGGTGGTAATTAAAGATTCTACTAATGTCATTCGCATTACCTTAACAACTTACGGATTTAAGCATATTAAATATTATTTTTCATCGCCAACAATAGACATCGATTTTAAAAATCTTGATAAAACACCAACACATTTTAATTGGATAGAAAAACGAGAATTGTCAAATGTGATTAATCAGTTTGATCCCAATGTAAAAATTGAAAATATTAATCCTGATACGCTTCGGTTTAGGTATGATCGTAATACAGTAAAGAAAGTTCCACTTGTACTAAATTCTGATATAAAATTTTTATCGGGATTTGATTTAACAGAAACATTTAATTTAGTACCAGACTCGATAAAAGTCATAGGTCCAAAAATTTTGACAGATTCAATTTCTGAAATATTTACTGAACTCTTGTTATTAGAAAATATCAATTCAAATATTTTGACTAATGTAAAGTTGAAACTTCCAAAAAAAGATCAGGATTTGAAGTATTCACATGAAAGTATTGAGGTGTCAGGTGCTGTGGAAAAGTTCACAGAAGGTACAATTGACGTTCCAATTAATGTGATTAACGTTCCTAACGGCATTCAGGTTAAATACTATCCAAAAGTAGTTCCAGTAATTTACTATACAAGTTTGAGCAATTTTAACAGTATTTCTTCAGCTAGCTTTATTGTAGAATGCGATTATAATACACTTAATGTTCAAGACTCTTATCTTATTCCTAAAATAGTACAACAACCAGACTTGGTTAAAAATTCCAAATTGCAAGTGAAAAGAATTGAGTATATTATAGTAGAATGAAACTATTGGTTCTAGGATACTATACAATTACTGACTAAGTAAAAATTAATTTTGTGAAAATAATAGGAATAACGGGAGGTATAGGTAGTGGGAAAACTACGGTCGCTAAAATGTTCCAGGATCTGGGAATACCAATTTATATTGCAGATTTTGAGGCTAAAAAGTTAATGAGTAACTCTAAAGTTATAAAGCGGCAGCTAATTACACTACTAGGGGAACAATCTTATATTAATAATGAATTAAATAAACCATTTATAGCAGATCGTATATTTAATAATAAGAAACTACTTGAGGAGATTAATGCAATTGTACATCCAAAAGTAGGACGACATTTTAAAAAATGGGTAGCAATACAATCATCCCCATATATAATAAAAGAAACTGCAATTTTATTTGAAAACGGGGCTTATCGAAGTTGTGATGAAATAATTACTGTTACAGCTCCAGAAACCCTTAGAATACAACGAGTTATTGAGCGCGATGACTCTACTTCCCAAAGTATTAAAGCAGTTATTAATAATCAATGGGATGATGCCAAAAAGATTGCGTTATCACAATATGTTATTATTAATATTGATTTGATTGATACAGCTCAACAAGTAATGGAAATACACCAAAAAATTCTTAAAAGCATTTGTTAAACTATAAATTTTAACATTTGTGTTAATGTAAGGTTAAATGGCAGTAATGCTAAATGTTAAAATATTAATTTTGAACAATGAGTAAAAAGATATTTGGCATATTGGTTGTATTAATGAGTTTATCACTTGTTGGTATAATTTTTGTGCAAGCTTATTTTATTAAAAATACAGTTGAAAATGAAGAGGCTCAATTTACCTATAAAGTTAAAAAAGCCCTTGGTTTTACGTCTAATGCTATTCAAGAAAAAGAATACCTAAAGTATGTTTTAAAGTTTGAAGCATTAAGAGAAACAGGCTTTATTGAAGGAGATACAACAGCAATTAGAAATTTATACGTCATTCAGGATGATATAGATTCTAATGAAACCATTACCTATAGAAATGGAATTTTAGAAGAGAATTTTAAAATACCATCGTTCTTTGACATAAGTTCAGATAGTATCAATGTAATACGATTAACCAATGAACGAGAAACTCAAATTTATAAAGATGTAAATATTGAACCTAATTCAAATGTAACTCCAGAAGAACGATTACTGAAATTAGGAGAGGTATCTCGTCGTGAAGAAATTATTTTTGAAACCTCTCATAAAGATTTAGCTGCAAGATTACCAATTCATTTACGTGTTTCTGCTAAAGAAATTGAGAATCTATTAGATAAAAAACTGAATGAAGAGAATATTGATATCGGATATGAGTTTGCCATTTATAGTAAAGATCTTGCTACAAAGGTGCAATCTGCCAACTTTGAAATTGGAATAAAATCTACATTGGGGATAAAGGTTTTTTTAGATAATAATGAAGAGAGTAATTATAGATTATATATCAATTTTCCAGAACGAAATAAATTTATATTATCGTCTATATTGGGAATGACAATGTTGTCTATAATTTTTACTATTATCATTATTGTAGCCTATACAAGTGCCATATATCAATTGAGAAAGCAACGTCAAATATCGCAGATTAAGACGGACTTTATTAATAATATGACCCATGAGTTTAAAACACCCATAGCCACTATAAATTTAGCTTTAGATGCCATAAGGAATCCTAAAGTAATTGGTGATGAAGATAGAGTGAAGCGCTATTTAAAAATGATAAAAGAGGAAAATAAACGAATGCATGCGCAGGTAGAAAATGTATTGAGAATATCTAAACTTGAAAAGAACGAACTTAATATTAGTAAAGATAAAGTTGTATTACATGATCTTGTAACTGATGCAGTGGCACACATCCACTTGATTGTAGAAAATAGAAATGGTTATATAAACACACATTTGGAAGCTTTGAATTCTGATGTGTTGGCCAATGAAACTCACTTTACTAACGTTATAGTAAATATGTTAGACAATGCAGTAAAGTATTCTAATGAAGAACCAAAAATTGATTTATATACGGAAAATGTTGGAAATAGCATTTTGTTAAAAATAAAAGACCAAGGGAACGGGATGTCAAAAATCGTTCAAAAAAAGGTGTTCGAAAAATTTTATAGAGAACACACTGGTGATGTACATAATGTAAAAGGCCATGGTTTAGGCTTAGCTTATGTCAAAAGAATTGTTGATGACCATCATGGTCATGTAACTGTAGAAAGCGAAAAAGGAAAGGGTAGTACCTTTATAATAAAATTACCATTAATATCATAATATAATTATGGAAGAACAAAACAAGAAAATACTTTTAGTTGAAGATGATCCAAATTTTGGAACTGTTTTAAAAGACTATTTAACTATGAACGATTATGATGTTGTTCATGCTAAAAATGGTATGGAAGGCTTTGAGAAATTTAAAAAAGATGATTACGATTTATGCATCCTAGATGTCATGATGCCTTATAAAGATGGCTTTACTTTGGCTAAAGAGATTCGTGAGAAAAATGCTGATGTACCTATCATTTTCTTAACTGCTAAAGCAATGAAAGAAGATGTTTTAAAAGGTTATAAAGTAGGGGCAGATGATTATCTAAATAAGCCTTTTGATAGTGAAGTATTATTGATGAAAATTAAGGCCATTATTCAACGTAAAGCTACAGATAGTGTTGCAGATAGCAAGCAATTTGAGTTTGAAATTGGTCAGTTTCATTTAAATTCTAAGTTGCGTTTTTTAAGACATAAAGGGGGAGAACCTTCAAAACTGTCTCCTAAAGAAAATGAATTATTACGTTTATTGGCCTTGCATGAAAATGATTTAATGCCACGTGAATTAGCCTTAACCAAAATATGGCGAGACGATAATTATTTTACATCTAGAAGTATGGATGTATACATCGCAAAATTACGTAAGTATTTAAAAGTAGATGAAAATGTAGAAATTTTAAACATACATGGCGAAGGCTTTAGATTAGTAGTAAATCAAAAAGCATAGTAAAATATTTTTAAGTTGTTAATGCTAAAAATCCAGCTAATTTATATAATTAGTTGGTTTTTTGTTTATTAATTTCTTGATCTATAGCATTTATAATTTTGTCAATTTGATCCTTATAATCAAACCATAAAGTGGCTTGATTCTTTTTAAACCAAGTGAGTTGACGTTTAGCAAATCGACGCGTATTCTTCTTTATTTCCGAAACTGAAAAATCTAAAGGCCATTCATTTTTAAAATATTTAAATAGTTCTTTATATCCAACAGTATTTAACGCATTTAATGCTTGCTTTTCTATGAGCGTTTTGGCTTCATTCAATAAGCCTTCAGCCATCATAATATCCACCCTCTGATTAATTCGATTATAAATGATTTCGCGATCAGCAGTTAGACCTATTGTAATGGTTTGGAAATTTCGTTTAGATTTTTCTTTATTTAGAAAACTAGAATAGGGTTTATTTGTACCTATGCATATTTCTAAGGCTCGAATAACTCGGTGAGGATTATCTATGGCAATGGTATTATAACTAATTATATCTAACTTCTTAAGTTGTTCTTGCAATGAGACAAGTCCATTAGTTTCTAATTGATCATTTAAATCTGCTCTAATGCTAGGGTCTATCTTTGGGAATTCATCAAGACCTTTGGTAATCGCATCGACATACAAACCCGAACCACCAACAAGCACTACAATATCTTTAGTTTGAAATAAGGTGTCTAAACAAGTTATAGCCTCTTTTTCATAACTACCAACACTATACGCTTGTTCTATTGATTTATGATGAATAAAATGATGTTTTGCCTGTTCTAACTCACTTGAATTAGGAGCAGCGGTACCAATTTGCATTTCTTTAAAAAACTGTCTTGAATCTGCTGAGATAATTTCGGTATTATAATGTTGGGCTAATTTTATGCTCAGTGCGGTTTTCCCAATAGCCGTTGGACCAACAATTGAAATTAAATACTTCTTCATTAGTTTAAGTGGTTGCCACAATTATAACAAAAATCAGCATTATCTTTGTGAGATTCCGCCATGCAATTTGGACATGCTTGGGTATTGACCTGTATTTTTTTACTGCTAGATTTTGTCATTTCAGAAGAGACAATGCCAGTAGGTATAGCGATAATACCATAACCCATTATCATAATAATGGAAGCTATGAATTGCCCAAAAGGAGTTATGGGTGCAATATCTCCATATCCAACAGTAGTTAAGGTAACAATAGCCCAGTAAACACTTCTAGGGATGCTTGTAAACCCACTATCTTGATCACTTTCAATTAAATACATTACAGTTCCTAAAACAATACATAGAATTATAACAAAAGATAAAAACACGGCAATTTTTGCACGACTAGCTTTTAAGGCAATTACAAAATTTGTAGATTCTCCTATATAACGTGCTAATTTCAATATTCGGAATACCCGCATTAAACGTAATGCCCTTAGTGCCACCAATGAATGGGAGCCTACAAAAATTATCGATAAGTATTTTGGAATAGTAGATAGTAAGTCTATAATACCGTAAAAACTAAAAATGTATTTCAAAGGTTTCTTTACAGCTATTATTCGGCCAATGTATTCAATACTAAATAAAATAGTAATGATCCACTCCGAAATATTTAAAAAATTATGGTATTCCGCATCAAAACTAGCAACACTTTCAAGCATGACAAGTACAATACTTGCCAAAATAACAATAAGCAAAAGCATATTGAAAATTTTGCCCATTGGCGTATCTGCCTCATAAAGTATTTCGTGGAGTTTATGTTGCCATTTTGAACCCGATTTATTTTTTGTCATATAATCAAAAATAAGAAAAGTTTACTATTTCTTTTTTAGAACAATCAAAGTTTTTGTTTGAAGTTCAACAATTGTATTCATAAATTGCTTTAACGCTGGATAATTCTCTGGACTATAAATCTCTTTTTTGAAACGTATATTAAGAAATACTATGAGCTTATTGTTTAATACTTTTGAGTTAAATACAATATCTCCACTAGCTCCTGGGAGCGTCATACTAACATCTTCAGGCAATTTAACAACTTCATACCTTGTTCCTAAGTCAATTTGAAATGAATAAAAGTAATTGTCCTTATATCCAAAATCAACAGGATAGGTTCTCTCTAGTAATTGAAATGGGTTATCAGTATAGAATTTGATAAGAAAAGGATCTAAATAAATTTTATCTCCTCGAATGTTGAGCTCATGAAATTCTAAATTAAATGATTCATTAAATTGTTCTTCTGTCTTAGTTTTACAATCTATGTTGAGCTCGCTTATTCTAAAGTCATGAAATTCATTCTCAAAATCTAACTCGTATTTTTCTGGACCTGAAAAGTAATTGCGCTTTTTAGAGCGTGAATGATAGCCTGTATACCGAGACTTGATTTTTCCTCCAAGTAATTCTGTATCAGGATTAATGCTTAGTTCAACGTTGTATAGGATAGAAGAATTAGTTTTAGGAATAATTTCTATCCATTCGCTTCCATTTTTAAAGTCTAATAACCTCCCAGAATGATTTAAGCATCTAAAAGGGAGTTCTCCAAAACTTAGATAGTCATCCGTAGCATCTAACAAAAAGACCTCATCATCGATAGTTACTTGAACTATTAAATAATTGAAGTCGTATACATTGGGATATAATTTGGTTACGAATCCATTTTTTCTTGTCGAAAGTAGTACTGGCTTTGTACTAATCCCGTTTCGCTTTAATAAATTGTTTAATAAGATATTTATTTCGGATACATTGCCCGACTTATTTTTAATTAAGTTTTTTACAGAAACTCCATTCAAAATATTGAATTCTTCATTCCATGTAAATTCGTTTTGAATAAATTGATAGATGGCTTTAGCTCTTTCTTTTGTAGGTGTAATATTTTTAATATCTGGGGGTAATAAATCTTTGCCTAATGACCTTTTTAGTAATTGTTTTCCAATATTTGGATTTATTTTTAGCGCTTTATCTGTTTCTTTCCAAGTCTTTATAATCCTATCAACAGTGCCATCAATTGCAGAAATAGCACTTAAGTCATAATCAATTTGAGACAAATAATTATATTTTGTTGTCATGAATTTTTCCTCAATGAATGGCGCTATATTTTTCATAGCATATTTAGAGATAAAACAAGAGGAGTAACCAACTTTCCCTTTGGTGTCCGGACAGGGAGCTTTAGTTTTTTCTTCTTGGATCTCTAAATCCTGATAGCCAATAAGTTGTATGTTATATTCATAATAATATGGAATACTAGTGCGGTATTCGCTATATAATTTTGGAATGTCGTCTTGAAAGTCCCATGTTTTATATTTGTCAATAAAAGGTGATTCTAGGGTGTAGTTATAGGTTATTACAGAGCCTTCTTGAACATCTGGTAAGCTAAATGTTACAAGGGTATGGTTATTGTCGTAAATCTCAGTATAGATTTCATTTTCATCTAGAGCCGTTGTAAATATTTTATCGTTTATTAGATTATAAGTAGTTGCAACAATATTGCTTATCGATTCAATGTTCTTTTTTGAATCGTCATTATACAAAAAGATTTCAACTGTTGCTTTAGAGTTTCCTTTTTTATTTAATATTTTAATTTTCTTCTTTATCTCTGTGATTATGTTATCCTTTGGTTTTTGAAAATAGCTATTGCCTTCCTCAAAAATCACTAGAGCATTGGCTGTAGAATCATGTTCATATGTATTTGTTTTTAAATCGTCTATCGTAACATTATAACTTGTAGCATCAAATTTGGTTTGAGCAGTTATATTTGGTAATGAAAAAAAGAGAAGTAGTAATAAGCAGTATTTCATATACGCTGTTTATAATTGAACAATTTTCAACTTTTTATTTCGCCTTAAATAAGTTTGAATTATATGTTGTGTGTCTCTATCGTTATGCATTGGAGTAATAATAGATTGTAGCACCTCAGGGGTATTTATTTGATAGTTGAGATTGTAAAAACCATAGCCCTTAAATTCCCCATTTTCAATTAGTATAGCGCTGCGTTCATCAACCGCTCTGCCACGATCTACAATAAGCATATTTTGATTTTCAAAACTATGGTGATTGATTATAGAGGAGATTCTTTTATTGTAATCCGTAAAATGTTCTTCTACAGTACAGGCACCAAAACATTGTTTAATACTATAATTAAAACAATTATTATCAGCGGTGTGCATTCCTGTTAATTTTTGACATAAGTTATGTTCATCCGTAGCTCTTGCAACAAAACTTTTTGCACTTTTCAAATTTGAAAAGGTAGTTATTGGTTTTTCTTTACCGTTTACCCTGCCTACTTTTAAATTTATATAGCCATTGTTATCGGTAAAACTAAATAAGCCATGCGAGAAGACATTTCGCTTTAAAGCATGGTTAAATATGGGTTTATTTCGTTTAATTTCTTCGCTTTCTTTTAAAAGCGCGACAAGCTCACTTCCAGTATCTTCATAAGTTACTGTAGTCACTTGTATTTGCATTTTTTTTGATTTGGAATTTGTACTTGTAAAATGTTGATTAACACGTTTCCGGATATTTTTACTCTTACCAATATATATAATTTTGCCATCAGCTCTGTGCATATAATATACTCCAGTAATAGAAGGGAGTGCGTCAATTATGTCTAATAAGCGCGGTTCCATTCGATGTTTTGGTTCTAACCGAATAGATTCTTGGATTATTTTTTTATCCAAATCTTTGGCGAGTAACATTTTAAAGAGTTTCACTGTTGCCTGTGCATCACCAGCAGCTCTGTGCCTATCACTTACAGGAATTCCTAAAGCTCTTGTTAGCTTTCCTAAGCTATAAGATGCTTGGTCTGGAATAAGGTCTTTGGCTAATTCTACGGTACATAAAGATTCCCGACTGTAATCAAAACCAAGACGCTTAAATTCTGTACGAAGTATTCTAGAATCAAATGTTGCATTATGAGCTACAATAATACAGCCTTCAGTAATTTCAATGATACGCTTTGCAATTTCATAGAATTTAGGAGCATCGCGTAACATCCTACTATTAATTCCAGTGAGATTGACCACAAAGGGTTGTATCTCTCTCTCTGGATTGATAAGTGTGCTAAATTGATCAATTATTTCATGGCCGTCAAACTTATAGATTGCAATTTCGGTAATGCCCTCTTCATTAAATTTTCCTCCAGTAGTTTCTATGTCTAAAATTGCGTAAATAAGTATTTCTTTTAAATTGAATAATTTCTAGTTCCAAATATACTACTTCCTATTCTAACCATTGTGCTCCCACACGCTATAGCAAGTAGATAGTCACCACTCATACCCATTGAAAGTGTTTTTAGATGACAATTTTTAGTTTTCAATGATTTGAGCGATACAAAAGCATTGTGCAAATGGTTAAATTCAGCTTTTAATTGTGCTTCATCATCAGTAAAAGAAGCCATGCCCATAAGACCTATGATTTTTATATTTTGTAAATCTGAAAACTCTGATGATTGTAAAATGTTTTGAGCGTCATTTGCTGTCATTCCAAATTTTGAATCTTCATCTGCAATTTTTATTTGAAGCAAGCAATTAATTACTCTATCATGCTTTAATGCCTGTTTATTAATTTCTTTAAGAAGTTTGAAATTATTCACACCATGAATTAATTTCACGAAGGAAGCCATGTACTTTACCTTATTGCGTTGTACATGTCCAATCATGTGCCACTCAATATCATTAGGCAGTTCCTGTGACTTCTCCACCATTTCTTGAATTTTATTTTCACCAAATACGCGATGACCAGTATTGTATGCTACTAAAATATCACTTACAGGTTTCGTTTTTGATACCGCGACCAGAGTCACTTGCTCCGGAAGTTGGGATTTTATATTATTTAAGTTTTGTTCAATTGACATTTAAAGAATTAACTTTTAATTTAATGATTAATATTACAATTTTCTACAACATATTGCAACTATACTAAGTATAAGAATCTAGAAGTTTCTTCTTTCTTTTTTAATCTTCTTAAAACTCATAAATAGTGACACCACTTCGCAACTTAGGTTCAATATATGTGCTTTTAGGAGGCATTGTTAGCCCGTCATCCGCAATTGATTTCATTTCATTAATAGTAATTGGAACTAAACCAAAACCAATTTTAAAATCACCGCTATCAACTTTAGTTTTAATAGAAACTAAATCATTTTTTTCATACGAATAATCTAATCGTTGGTCATTTCGCATATCTTTAATACCTAAGATGGGTTCTAAAATGGTTTGATACAATATTTGTGTATCTAGAGCATCAAGAGATGAGTTAAATGTGTAATTAAATTTACGTAGGTATAATGAATAATACTCTCCATCAAGATACATGCTGAAATGATGTTTTTTTGAAGGTTTATATAGGATACTTCCTCTATTCTCTATTCGATATATAGAATCAAGTTGAATTAAAAATTCTTCCTTGGACAATCCATTTAAATCTGTGACCAAGCGATTGAATTCCGAGATTCTTAAAGAAGATTCTGGAATTAAATAGCTCATGAAGAAATTATACGCTTCCTCACCATTATGGTTTTTATTACTCGATCTTAAATCTTTAGCTAATAAATAGGCAGATGCCGAACGATGGTGGCCATCAGCGATATAAATAGTTTTCGTTTTTTTAAACTCGCTTTTAAGGGAGGCAACAGTTTTTTGGTCGCTTAATTTCCAAACAAAATGTGTGTCTCTATAGGTTGTGGTGAATTCAAACTCAGCTCTATCGTTTTGAGTTTTTGAAATAATATTGGCAATAATTTTATTATCTGGATAGGTGAGTAAAACCGGCTCGGCATTAAAACCAACAGTATTTAAATACTGCTTGAATACAAGTTCGCGATACTCAATAGTTGCTTCGTGCTTTTTAATTTTGTTGTTTTCATAATCCTCTGTGCTTACAGCGGCAACAATCCCGTTATATTCATTGCGATCACGGTCAACAATTTTATAAACATAGTAAGAAGGCGTTTCGTCCTGCACAAAAACACCATCTTCTTTAAACTCTAAATATCGATTTTTTACAAGTTCATAACGCTCCTGACCAGAAATTTTTTTATCATATTTATAGCCGGGATTTAAAACATGCAAAAACGAAAACGGATTATAATCTAATCGTGCTTCGAGTTCTGCTTTGGTATAACTTTGATATGAGCGAGAGGCGACAAGACTAACCTTATCTCGAGTAGGTCTAACCGCTTTAAATGGAATTACTTTAGCCATTGTTTAATTTTCAGTTTTAGCTGCAGTATACAGCGTTTCTAATTACAGAAGACTGAGATCATTTATTTTGAAAATTGTGCTGCGATTTTTTCTGCTTTTCTACTTTCAGAATAGTCATAAAATCCTTCTCCTGACTTTATTCCTAATTTCCCGGCTCTTACCATATTTACTAATAATGGGCAAGGGGCGTATTTGGGGTTTTTAAACCCATCGTACATTACATTTAATATGGATAAACACACATCCAATCCAATAAAATCAGCAAGTTGTAAAGGGCCCATTGGGTGTGCCATACCTAGCTTCATAACCGTATCAATCTCTTGTATGCCGGCCACACCATTGTAAAGCGTTTCTATAGACTCATTGAGCATTGGCATTAAGATTCTATTTGCAACAAAACCTGGATAATCGTTAACTTCTACTGGGGTTTTACCTAATTTTTTAGACATGTCCATGATAAGCTTAGTAACGGCATCACTGGTATTATATCCACGGATGATTTCCACTAATTTCATAATTGGAACCGGATTCATAAAGTGCATACCTATCACCATTTCAGGTCTTGAGGTTACGGCAGCAATTTGAGTAATTGAAATGGAAGATGTATTTGTGGCAAGAATAGTATCATCTGGACAAGCCTCATCTAATTGTTTGAAAATTTTGAGTTTCAGGTCTATATTTTCGGTTGCAGCTTCTACTACTAATCCGGCATATTCAACACCTTCGCTAATATTAGAAAAGCAAGTGATATTGCCTAGAGTCTCGTTTTTTTGAGCTTCTGTGATACGTGCTTTGGCGACCATTCTATCTAAATTTTTTGTAATGGTATCTATGCCTTTTTTAAGTGCAATTTCACTCACATCAATTAATTGAACTTTAAATCCGCTTTGGGCAAAAGTATGCGCTATGCCATTCCCCATAGTTCCTGCACCTATAACTGCGACGTTTTTCATAAAATATATTTTTAATTCCCTTTATATGAGGATCTTGATTTATTATTAACTCTAAATTTCAATTTGTGAGGTCTCTTGTTGTTCGATAATATTTACTACTAAAACTGATCTATAATTTGCTTCGCAACACGTAATGCTTCAGTACCATCATAAAGCGTTACAATTGGTTTCGTATTTGTGTTTATTGCATGTGCAAAAGATTCTAATTCGTCCAGAATAGCATTATTTGCTGAGATTTCAGGATTATCAAAATAGATTTGCTTCTTAATGCCTTCTGCATTTTGAAGAATCATGTCAAAATCACCAGGGACCTCAGGGGCGTCTTTCATTTTAACCACTTCACATTTCTTTTCTAAAAAGTCAACTGAGATATAGGCGTCTTTTTGAAAAAAACGTGATTTCCGCATGTTTTTTAAGGATATTCTACTTGCAGTGAGATTGGCAACACAGCCATTTTCAAATTCAATTCTGGCGTTTGCAATATCTGGCGTATCACTAATTACAGAAACACCACTTGCCGATATTTTTTTTACTTTAGAATTTACGACACTCAAGATAATGTCTATATCATGAATCATTAGATCTAATACTACAGGAACATCTGTACCACGAGGATTAAACTCTGCCAGTCGATGTGTTTCAATAAACATAGGATTTTCAATTTGATGTTTTACACCAATAAATGCAGGGTTAAAACGCTCGACATGCCCAACTTGACCTCTCAAATCGTTTTTTGCCAGAAGTAATCTTATCTCTTCAGCTTCTTCAACTGTATTTGAGATCGGTTTTTCAATAAAAATATGTTTACCTTTTGCAATAGCTTGTAATGCACAATCATAATGTGATAATGTAGGTGTGACAATATCTACCATATCAACAGCCTCTATGAGTGCTTCAATAGTATTGAAGTATTTATAGCCAAACTCGGCCTCAACCTTTTTAGCATTAGTCTCGTCAGCATCATAGAAGCCTATGAGTTCATAGTTCTCCGACTGATTTAAGAGTCTTAAATGAATTTTACCAAGGTGGCCAGCACCAAGTACACCAGCTTTTAGCATAGTTTTTCGTTTTGAACAAAAATAAGATTTTTTATGCGGTTTTAAAGATGAATTAAAAATTTAAAATTTAATGCTGATCCTGCTTTTGTAGCACTAACATTTTAGCTAATTTTAGCCTGATAAACAGCATGAACATTGAAAGATACATTTAAGCATAAAGGGTTAAGACAAAAGTTAGTTAGTACATTAGTTTCTAAGGGTATAGTAAATAAAAATGTCCTTGCAGCAATTGGGAAAATTCCGAGGCACTTGTTTATGGATTCAAGTTTTTTGGACCATGCCTATCAGGATAAACCATTTCCTATAGCTGCAGATCAAACAATTTCTCAGCCGTTCACTGTGGCATTTCAATCAGAATTACTCGAAGTTAAAAAAGGAGACAAAGTGCTTGAAATTGGTACAGGGAGTGGATATCAAACAGCGGTATTATGTGAACTGGGCGCCAAAGTTTACAGTATTGAAAGACAACAAGAATTATTTAAAAAAACGAGTAAATTTTTACCGAAATTAGGGTATGGTCCCAAAAAACTCATTTTTGGGGATGGCTATAAAGGCTTGGAAGAAGAGGCTCCTTTTGATAGCATAATTGTTACTGCAGGCGCACCGTTTGTACCAAAGCCATTATTGGCACAGCTTAAAATTAATGGTCGTCTCGTAATTCCTGTTGGAGATAATGTACAAACAATGACTTTATATATTAGAAAAGGCCCTAAAGAATTTGAAAAACACGAATTAGGGTCCTTTAGATTTGTTCCCTTATTAGAAGATAAGAACTAGCGCTGATTTGAATCATTTTTATTATTTTTAATACCTCAAGGATTAAAACCACCAGCGATGTTAAAAAAATCAATCTTAGGAGTATTTCTATTCTCAATTTCATTTAGTTTTTCTCAACAGTTAGAACATAAAAATTTAGACCGTCTCTCGTTACAATATGCGAAAGCATCATTTGATGAATTGCAAGAATTTTTTAGTATTTCTAATGATGCCAATTATCCCGAACAAATAGAACCCAATGTAAAATGGTGTGAAAATGCCTTTACAAAACGTGGATTTAAAACGCAACGCTTAGAAACAGCAACGGTTCCTTTGCTTTTAGCCACTAGAAATTATCCAAATGCTAAACGTACGGTTTTGATTTATTTGCAGGTAGATGGGCAGCCGGTGGATACTTCGAAATGGCATCAGCCAGATCCTTATGTTCCATCACTAAAAGAAAAATCTAAAAACGGTGAATGGGGCCATATTGATTGGAATAAACTGGATGGAGAAATCAATCTAGACTGGCGAATTTTTTCTCGTTCTGCTTCCGATGCCAGAGGTCCTGATATGATGTTTTTAAAGGCTATGGATATTATCAATGACCATAATTTTAATCCCAATTTTAATATAAAGGTGATTATGGATTTTGAAGAAGAGTTAGGTTCTCCTCGATTACCAAAAGCAGTTTTGGATAATAAGGAGACATTGGCTGCCGATATGCTCGTCATTTTTGATGGTCCTAGACATTTGTCCAATCAACCTACATTGAGCTATGGAGCCCGTGGTATTGCTATGGTTACGTTGGAAGTATTTGGGCCTAGAGTGCCATTACATAGTGGTAATTATGGCAATTATGCACCAAATCCTGCAGTAAAGTTATCGAAACTATTAGGGACAATGTGGAATGATGATGGTCGTGTCGCGATCCCTAATTGGTATGATGATTTGGTGATTTCTGATGAGGTCAAGGACATTTTAAAGCAAGTGCCCGATGATGAAGATCAAATTCGAAAGGATTTTGGTATCGCTTCAGTTGATAATATTGGGAATAATTTTCAGGAAGCCATTCAATTTCCTTCATTGAGTATATTAGGTCTTGAAGCGGCCTGGGTTGGTAAAAAAACCAGAACTATTATTCCGGCAACAGCTATTGCAGAAATGAATATTCGCTTGGTTAGAGAAACCAAAGGCGAACGGATGGTAGGTCTGCTTAAAAATCATGTTATAAATCAAGGCTATTATTTGGTAGAAGATGCGCCAACGGAAGAAGAGCGTATGACTTATGATAAAATTGTACGATTCAATTCTGAAATTGCCTATGGCGCTTTTAGAACCGATTTTGATACCGAAATAGGAGCGTGGTTGCGCAAAGGAATGCGAAATGCATTTGGTAAAGACCCTATTCAAATAAGAACAGCGGGAGGCTCAATTCCTATTTCGCCCTTTGTAATAACACTAGATATTCCTGCCGTCGCTGTACCAACAGTTAACCCTGATAATAATCAGCACAGTCCGAATGAAAATATCCGAATAGGAAACTATATTGACGGAATTAAAACCATCACTTCCATTTTGATGGAACGATTTTAATAGGAGTCAATAGTTTAAACCCGATCTACCATCGACATTGTGTTTAAAATACAATGTGCTATGATTAAAGGCCACAAGTTGCGTCCAAAAGCATAATAGGCTATCCCCATAACTAAGCCAATAAGCCCGACTGTTATTGAACGTTCTGATAAATCATTGGAGTGCCTGAAACCAAAAATTGCAGCTTGTAGTATCACAGCAATAACTGTTGCAACATTGGTTTTTGAGAAAAGCCGCTCAATCCAATTCATTAAAAAGCCTCTGTCTAAAAGTTCTTCCAAACAAGATTCAATCAAAATGAAAGGTATGATTGTAAAGAAAAGGGTCCAATTTCCCTTTAAGTCACCAAATTTTGAAACGGCAGTTTCAGGAGAAGTGTCTGGAGCTGTTACAAATGGTAATTGATCTTTTATGATATTGAAAGCCACAATAGTTACAATTGTAGATATAAAAATTAAGATGGCAATTAAGAGGGTTTTTTTTAAGCTTTTTGGTTTTCGTAATCCTAAATCTTTCCATGTAATGCCTCGAGCCCTCATTCGCCAAGTAGCCACAATTAATGTTGAAAATGACCAAAAAAGGCCATTGGCAATAAAACTGACATTTGGGATGTATAGTTCTCTAATTAAAAACATTACAGAAATATAAATTGCTAAATCAACAAAAACACCTATGTAATTATTTGAGTTTAAGTCTGTCGTTTCTACTTCTGTATTACCAGTTAAATGATTTTTGTCTAAGTTCATTTGAGGATAGAATTGATTGAATTTTCACATATGACGACTTTTAATTCAAAGTAGTTACAGATTTAGATTATTTTTTTTGAGTCATCATAGGTCCCAATTTTTGACCTCCCAATAAGTGCATATGTAAATGAAAAACTGATTGACCCGCATCTTCATTTACATTTATGGAAAGGCGATAACCAGTCTCAGAAATTCCTTTTTCTTTAGCCAATTTTTTTGCTACTAAAAATAGTTTTCCAAGCACTATTAAATCTTCGTTAGTAGCGTCATTTATAGTATGAATTTCTTTTTTTGGGACAATTAGTAAGTGAACAGGAGCCTGTAATCTTAAAGGAACGAATGCAATAATATCTTCATCTTCATAAACGATTGTTGCTGGTAATTCTCTGTTAATTATTTTAGTGAAAACAGAGCCCTTCTCTATTTTTTCAGCTTTCTTTTTTAGATATGCTGCACTTTGACTCCACCCTGTTGGTGTAAATAAAAGAGCAATTAAACATAATAGTATGGCTTTTTTCATCGGTATAATTTTTAAAAATGTAATTTAAAAAGAACTTTGCTATTCTATCTGTATTTGTAGAAATTGAACTTATTAATCAATGCTTTTCTCCATGGTATAATCATCCATAACATAACCATTACCAATATCTTGGACTATTGTTCCTGTATTGATAAATCCAATCTTTTCATAGGCCTTTATTGAATTGCTGTTATGCCTATTCACGGTGAGGGTTATTTTAGAACAGTTTTTAAGTTTAGCTTGTGACTCAGTAAAAGTCATAGCTATTTTTCCAATGCCTTGTCCGCGTAAATCTTTTAATACATAGATCTTGCTTAAAAATAAGGCTTCTTTATCTTTTTTTATGGAGATATACCCAGCTGGGATATCATCATTCATAATTATAAAATATTGAGATCCTTGTGATACTTGCGTTTCTATAACCGCTGCCGTTTGGAACTTGTTAAGCATATAATTTACTTGTTCAATTCCAATGATAGCTGTATAATGTTCTTTCCAAACACTATCTGCCAATTGTTCAATTAGCAGATAGTGTTTTTTAGAATTAGCAAGAATTAGTTCTGTCATTAATTTTTAAGTGCTTTGTTGAGCGCTTTAATACCTCCAACTACGGGTAAAGTAAGGTTTGTAGACTCTAATTTTATCGTTAATTCAGTTCCCGGTTCTGGATGCAAAGTAAACTCTTTATCACTGGAGAAAATCATCAGTCCAATTTGTTGTCCTTTTTTAATGATTTGATCATCAGGCATTAAATCAAAAGACACTTTATAAAATTTTCCTTTTTGTAATGGTTCACTTTTGCGAATAGATTTATGATTTTGAGGATCTGCCCAGCCACGAGTAATGATATTATCTGTAATTTTTGTAGCATCGCCCTCGGTCCAAGGTAGAGAAACTAGCCAAACCGATAAATTTGCCGCAGGTTTACTGCTCGATAAAGTTACCGTCACATTTGCTGTTCCAGAGATATGTATGTCTTTAGTTAACTTTGGAGTAACATACAACAATCGATGTTTATTCTGTGTTGCTTTTGCAAGTGAAGCGCCAGAAATGGAGAAATCATCTACTAAAGTTTCTGCACCATGATTTGAAGTTCTTTTGGTATTCAATCCTCCAATATGGAGCCCCCCAAAACTTAAGTGTAGCTTTACTGGTGAAGCATCCGGGTTAGGATAGTCTTTATAAGGAGTTGGATTACCTCGTTCATCATCTTCACGAACAATCCAGGCTTTTGCGTCTTTCTCTACACCATTTTTAATACCATGTAAATAACGCGTAAACCATCTATTCATGATGGTCATTGGAGGCGGGCCTCCATGTCCATTCTGGTGATAGTATATTTGAGTAGGAAGTCCCATTTCCTTAGCTTTCTTATAGATTCTATAGCTATGCTCTGGCATTACATTCCAATCATTAAAACCATGCGACATTAATAAGGCAGCTTTCATAGGCTGCATATCATTCATATAATCACGTCCTGCCCAAAAATCATTATAATCTCCTGTAACTCTATCCATACCATTTTTCATTTCGGTATCACGGGTCGTGGCGTTATTATAAGCCCGTTTAGATTCATCACCACTATGTATGTAATCATATAATACATCAATATCCTCTCCTAAATAACCCCCAGGAGAACGGACCAAACCATTGGAACGATAATAGTGATAATACGAGGTGTTTGGCGAAATAGGAATAATAGCTTCAAGACCTTCAACACCTGTGGTGGCAGCTGCTAATGGAATGGTACCGTTATACGATGTTCCAGTCATTCCAACTTTACCAGTAGACCAAAAGGCCTCAACAGTTTCATCGCCATAGGCTGAGGTATAACCCTTAATACGGCCACATAACCAATCAATAACAGCTTTTGGAGCTAATGATTCGTTATCGCCACCAACTGTAGGAGAACCTTGTGATAATCCTGTGCCAGGCGACGAAGAGTGTACTACAATATAGCCCCTAGGGACCCAGGTTTTGATATGAGAATTTGAAATTATTGGACGTTTACCTAAACGTGTAACCTCTGGATGAACCCGAGGTTTTCCCATTTCACCGAGTTCGTGGTTAACATCCCAAAATACGCCTTCTACATCTGGTGCAACACCAGCAAAATAGGGGCTTGAAACATAAACTATTGGTAATTTAAGTCCTTCGTTATCCGTTTGATGAGGTCGGGTTACATCAACATGCATTCTATCCAGTTTTCCATCACCATCTGTGTCAAAGGTAGTTTCTACCCAAAGATCATGTCTAATCCATTTATCGGGCGTATTGAATGCCTCGACTATTTGTGCTTCCCCATTTTTGAAAATAGGCGTTGTTTTTGAGCTTTTTTGGGCATAACTATTTAAAGAAGTCATGCTAATAAGGATTACTGTCAAAAGTGTAAACTTCATCGTGTACTGGTTTTATTAATTTGTTAAATATTGATTTGGTATAGGGTTGGCCGGTGTTTCTTGAGTCCAATAGATGTTTATAATATACCATCTATTACCATCATTAAGCAATTGAATGCTATTAATTCCTCTCATGAATGGATCCGTATCCGATTCACTTCTGTAAGATTCATAGGTACTGAAGACCTGAGTGATGTTTCCAAAAGTGTCGACAGTTCTGGATATTTCTTTTTCAAAAAAACCATTTTCAACCAGCCATTTACCAGAACTACTTATATATTGATCTGGGCTAATAAATCGAGCGCCAATTTTGCCTTCTTTGTTTTTTCCTGAAGGAATTAACTTCGCATCTGGATGAAATAAATATTTAAAAAGTTCCCAATTGCGTGCTTCTCCTTTTTCACCAGAAATAACGCCATAAAGCGTTTCCAGAGTATTGTCTAGAGACTCAACTTTACTACTGTAATCCTTACTGGCTTCTTGTGCATTAATAGAGGTGCTTAATACTAAAAAGCATATCAGGGTCGTTAGTTTTTTTGTCATGTTATTGAATTTAATTAATAGCTAGATACCGTAATTATTAGGGATAAACTTAAATAGATTATTCATCTAAAAAAAATATTCAAGTCCGAAAGTAAGAAATGTGAAGCTGCTGGTCCGTTAAAAGCACCTTAATTCGTATCAATTAAGCTATTAAAAACTCAATCCAAAAATAATAGCATCTCCCTTAAAACCATTTTGGTATGAGCGTACATAGTCAAGTCTTAGAAACCGAAATTTACCCCAGCCAATATTATCAATACCTATAGTGTATTCCTGATAAGGATTGTTATTACTGGTAGATAAGTTGTGAGCCCCAATAATAAGGTTATAGTTGAGCTTATTTACTAATGGAATTTTCCCTAAAATGTAACCTTTAAAGTTGTGCTCGGTATGAAATTCTAGGTATGATTTGTTTGTGCTCAACTCATAATAGGGTAAATTATTAAAAACACTTAAGTTATTACCACGGCTTATTGGTGTTTGGTTACCATTAAAATGTTGGTAGTCTATAAATGAGATATCATCGGCATTAAAATAGGCTCCTGCTTTTAAATTGTATTGAAAATAGCCTTTGTTTCCCACATTAAATCCCTGTGTTAATCTCATTTTAATTTTGTCGAAATTATAATCGGCATTTGTGGAAGCAAATCCTTTCTCATAACCAATTAGTAAGGTTGGGTATTTTCCGTTTGAAATATTAAATTTACTATCAGGATAACTTAAATATTCTTGTCCAAAATTAATAGCCGTAAAAACATTCAGCTTCATAATATTGTGAGGGTTAAAAGGGGCAATACCGAAGGCAGTTTCGTCTAGTGGGTTATTACTCGAATAAAAATCCGATTTGTCATTATAAAAGGTTTGATTGGTAGTATTGTATAAGGGTTTCCGTTTTTCATAGCTAAATATAGAATAGAAATGAAGCCCATTAAACAATTCTTGCGAATAGGACAATTGGGAGAAACTCTTTTCGTATAGCTTCATATAGTTGTCTTCAAAAAACAAAGTACTTATCGAGTTGACTAATTTTGAGATTGGCTGGCTGCTGTTAAATTGCTGAGTTGTAATACCTCCCGAAAGCGTTAAAAAGGGTCTATTAATATTGTTGAATTTATACGTTAATGAGCCCGTAACTCGTAATCGTTTATCGTCTAATCCATAATTAAAATTTGCGTTTGCTCTAAAGTACCGTTTAAAGTCGTCGTAATTTTTTCTGAAATAAAAACCAATATTACTATTCCATCCCTGAACAGTATTAAAATTAATTGAAGATAAAGGAGAATTGTAGCCCAGATTATAATGCTCGTATGAGTTGGAGTAGTTATACCCTGACACAATATCCATAACTTTAAATTTGTTTGAAACGGCATCAATTGAGTCTAAATATGTTTTTGACTTTCTAATTATTTGTATACTTTCTTTAGTACTATAGTCGTTAGATTCTTCCAGTGTTAATGGTACAGGGCGAAGCGTATTCCAATAGATAGAGTCTTTTTTGTTTGCAGCAATTCCAAATGATAAAACTTCTCTTGTGAATGTTTTTGTTGTAAAATTTGGAATGAAATTATAATTACTATACACTGCTGTGAATCGTCCGTCTCCTTTGATCCCAAAAATACCATACTGAAAATCTATACTTTGAGATATAAGCGTCCAGAAATTATTTGTTTCTGAAAAAGAAAATGTTTGCTTTAGGGTAATTATATCGGCTGCTGGAATTTGAGCCTGTTGTCCTGTTATGTCCAGTTCTAAAGCGTAAATAGACCATTGATCTTCCACTATATAAATGGTTCCTGAGAAAATACGATCGGTTTTTCTTTTGGGAATCACTTTGATTTTGTTAATGAGATGACCTTTGTCATCATAAAAAACACCTTCCAAATTAAAACGGTAATAATTAAAGGCATAATCGGCTATTGGAGAAACGATCTGATTACCTAATTCAACAGTATTGTTGTAAAAATTATAATCTACATCACTTGCTGAATTGAAACTAAAACCGTTATCGTCACCACTAACTTTAGAGGCTATAATTTTTTCTTTGAGTTTATCAGGGCGCTGAAATTCAATTTTAGAAATAGTTTCAGATAAGTAGATAATTCCACTTCTTGTTGAGTCTAATCCGCCACCTAAATCGCCAAGCTCCTGTCCTAGAATTTTTTCGGGAGCATTTTTAATTCGTATTAAACCTCGTGAATAGAAGTCGGCCTTAAATTCATTTATTTTTTCTAAGTATTGTTTTCTAGTCGCAATAGCACTTCTAATAATCCGATCAGCAGGATTTTCATTAGAGTTTATAATAACTTCATCTAAAGAGACACTTTCTTCTTCCAGGACAATGTTTAATGTATAAGGAAGTTTAGGGTTCGTTATTACTTTTTTGAAAGTTTTATAGCCAAGGTGTTTAAAAACTAAGGTATAGCTTGATTTTTCAGTATATGCTAACTCGTAATCTCCATCATCATTACTTGTAGTTCCAATATATGTGTTCTCAATATAAATATTAACAAATGCTAAAGGGGTATTATTACTGTCCTTTACCTTACCTATAATTTGTGAATAACCATTAATAGTGTACAATAAAATAAATAGGAAAAGTAGTTTTAATTTCATGAAAAGCGGGTTCGTGGTTAATTAAAATTTCGGGAATTTCACTCAAAATTTTAATCAAACTTATGTAATAAAACGATTACAATGTGTTAGAGCAATCTTAAACTTATTAGAAATTTTTCTTAATTCTATCTAAATCTCTCTTATTATCTTTGTCTTTTATGGACTCTCGTTTGTCGTAAAGTTTTTTACCTCGAGCTAAAGCAATGTTTAATTTTGCATAACCATTATCATTAATATATAAACGCAAAGGAACTATGGTTAATCCTGTGTTTTTAACTTCTTTTTCAAGTTTGCGTAACTCACGTTTGTTAAGTAGCAGCTTACGTTCGGCATTTGGTCTATGATTAATATAATTACCATAGGCATATTCTTCAATTGACATATTCACAACAAATAGCTCACCTTGCTCATTAAATTCGCAAAAGCTTTCGGTTATGGACGCTTTACTTAACCGTATAGATTTTATCTCAGTTCCGGTTAGTACAATACCAGCAGTTAACTTATCGAGTAATTCAAACTCAAAGCGCGCTTTTTTGTTTTGTATGTTTATGTTTTTTTGCATGGAGGCCAAAGGTAATAATTTATGATTATTTTTTGATACCCATGTTATGTAATACTTAGTTTTGCGACAGAAAGTTTAAAATAAAATAAAATGAACAGATATTTCCCCGTATTAATAAGCTTAGTTATGTTAAGTTTTAGCTGTAAGAACCAAGAAACGGTTTTGGATGCAAAGTCAGTTGTGAACAAAGCAATTGAAGTTGCTGGAGGTGACAAGTTTAAAGTGTCTACTATTTCTTTCGACTTTAGAGATAAGCATTATGTTGGGGTTAGAAATAATGGTATTTTTCAATACGAACGTCATTTTAAAGATTCTTTAACGTTAATAAAAGATGTGTTGTCTAATGATGGATTCCAGAGATATAAGGATGAAATTGCTTTTGCCGTGGCAGATTCAATGGCGCCTAGATATTCTAGATCAGTGAATTCAGTACATTATTTTTCGGTATTACCTTTTGGATTAAATGATGTAGCTGTAAATAAAACCTATTTGAACGAGGTTATGATTAAAGGAAAAGACTACTACAAAATTAAGGTAGATTTTAACCAAGAAGGTGGAGGTGATGATTTTGAAGATGTTTTTGTATACTGGATTTCTAAATCTGATTTTAAAGTAGAATATATTGCTTATTCATATATGGACAATGAAGTTGACCTTGGTTTGCGATTTAGAGAGGCTTTTAACGAACGATATATTAATGGGATACGCTTTGTAGACTATAATAACTATATGCCTGAAAAAGGGGTAAAAGATTTACTGGGATTAGATCTCCTTTTTGAAGCAAATAAATTGAAATTGCTTTCCAAAATTGAAAACGAAAATGTGAAAGTAAACTAATGCATTAGTCAACCACTAAAACAGTGTCCGATTTCTCACCACTGGCTGCAATAGTAACAATATAAAGATTGGCATTATTACTGTCGTCAATATTAGCATGTTTTTTCACGCCTAAAACGGCATTTACAAACATTGGAGTTGTATTACTATGGCCAACAACTAAAACCGTTTTTCCCTTTGTGTTAGCGATAAATGCTTCAGAATTTAATTGTCTGGGATCATAAATAGTAATGTCCAATCCGTTTCTTTCTGCGGTAGGCTGTGCCGTTTCTTTAGTACGGTTATAATCTGTAGAATATACGGCATCAAATTTTACATGTTCTAAAACAAAACTCCATTTTGCAGCTCTTAAATTCCCTTTTTGTAATAAATGTGGGTTTCTGTCATTTGCATCACTTCTGTTTTTTTCTGCATGACGAATAAAATAATAAGTCGTTGTTTCCGATGCACTTTCATCTTGTGAAAATGTTGGTAAAGCAAATAGAAATGTAAAAATAAGTATAATTAGATGTCTCATGTAAATAACATTTTGTTAGTCAATTCAAAGATAGAATAGTTTGTGTTTTAACAAATGAAATAAGTGTTAAAATCAATTGAATAATATTATTGAGAGGATAAACAATTTTTTAATACATTTATTTATTCGTGAATTTGAAATAAAAAAAATCGTATTGCACTTAAAATAAACCCGCTAGAGTAACGTCATGGATGATAAAAAGGCACAGGCTTTCATAAAATATATTAATAAGTATGTCTCGCTTACACTAGCAGAAGAGACTCTTTTACTTACTAAAGTATCCTATAGAAAGTATTTAAAAGGACAGTATGTTGTTCAACAAGGTGATGTATGTAAAAATAGTGGCTTTGTAATATCTGGGTGTACAAGAACATTTTTCGTTAATGACGAAGGCGAGGAACATATTGTCATGTTTTCAATTGAGAATTGGTGGGCGTCAGAAATTGGTAGTTTTGTAACACAATTACCATCCGATTATAATGTACAATGTATAGAAAATACAGAGCTCATTCAATTGTCCTATACAGAGCAAGAGGAATTATTTAAGGCCATTCCGAAATTAGAACGCTTTTTTAGATTAATTTTAGAAAAAGCATTTGTGGCTTCTCAAAAACGAATTGTAAAAAGCTTTAGTTTAAATGCTAAGGAGCAATATCTGCAATTCAAAAATCAATACCCTGAAGTAGAACTACGTATTCCCCAATATATGGTTGCTTCTTATTTAGGAATCTCTAAAGAGTTTTTAAGTAAAATTAAAAACCAACTCATTATAGAAGAATAAATGTTAATCTAGTTTAATATTATTTTGTAATCTACTTCATTTTATTTTCACTTATAGATAGATATATTTGTGTTTCACGAGCATTTATAATTTTGGTATGGTAGATTTAATTATAAAAAAAAGGAGAGGATTTGAATTAAACAAGGAAGAATACGCCTTGATTATTGACGGATTTATTTCAGGAAAAATTCCAGATTACCAAGTTTCTTCATTTTTAATGGCGGTTTGTCTTAATGGGATGACCAGTGAGGAAACTGCTATTCTTACTGATATTATGATGCATTCAGGAGAGACCATCGACCTTTCTGAAATTGAAGGTATAAAAGTTGACAAACATAGTACTGGAGGCGTTGGCGATAAAACAACATTAATTCTTGCTCCATTAGTTGCGGCAGCTGGAGTTCCAGTAGCTAAAATGTCTGGAAGAGGGTTAGGGCATACAGGAGGGACTATTGATAAGATGGAATCTATAAAAGGTTTGTCTGTAGAAATGACTCGGGCAGCGTTTATTGAAAATATAAAAAAGCACAATATTGCAGTTTGTGGTCAGAATGCAAATCTAGTTCCGGCCGACAAAAAATTATATGCACTTAGAGATGTTACAGGAACGGTAGATAATATTTCACTAATATCTTCTAGCATCATGAGTAAAAAATTGGCCTGTGGCGCAGATGCTATTGTAATTGATATTAAAGTAGGTCACGGTGCATTTATGAAAACAATTGAAGATGCAGAGGCGTTAGCCGAAATGATGATTAGTATTGGATCAAAAATGGACAAAAAGGTTACCGCTGTAATCACATCTATGAATGAACCTCTTGGATATACCGTTGGAAATGCATTAGAAGTAAAAGAAGCTATAGAGACATTACAAGGAAATGGACCAAACGATTTAACTGAGCTTTGCCTTGAATTAGGAAGTCAGATGTTGGTACTTGGTGAGCTTGCTAAAAGTCAAGACCAAGGCATTGAAATACTGAAGGAGTTGATAGCATCTGGAAAAGCCTATGAAAAGTTTAAAGATCTAGTTGTCGCACAAGGTGGAAACTTAGGCGTTATTGAACATCCAGATTTACTACCAAGAAGCCAATACTCGTATGCGTATAGAAGTAACACTGAAGGCTATATAAGTGATTTAAATGCATTAGATATTGGAGTAGCATCAGTAAAATTAGGTGCTGGAAGGGAAACGAAAACCAGTCATATTGATCATGGGGCAGGAATTATATTGAAAAAGAAAATTGGCGACCACATAGAGAAAGATGAAGTTTTGGCGATATTATATTCTAATAGTGAAGCTAATTTTGAAAAAGCTAAAGCACTTATGGGTTCAGCATATAAAATAAGTGAAGAAAAACCAGCTCTGAAGCCATTAATACTTAAAACAATACAATAAATACGGGGAGATTTATTATTTTTAATCTTACCAAAATAATTATTGCCCTGAAAGAACAATAGAAAAGTGAAGGTGAAACAAATGAAGACAAAAAATAAAATTGTATCAAATCATGATCGAAATAATGGAATTCCATTTGATGCAGATCTTTTTAAAGATATAAGCATAAACAGAAGCGCAGTAGAGCGTAGAGCTGCTACGTTAGCAGGCAGACGGTCTGTAAAGAAAGAATGGCAGGCAGCTTGGTTGTTAAAGGCATTGACTTGTATTGATTTAACTACTCTCTCAGGAGATGATACTCAAAGCAATGTTTTGAGGCTTTCTGCGAAAGCAAAATCACCAGTAAGATTAGATATATTAGAAGCGATGGGAATGCAAGAAGCACAAATACAAGTTGGTGCAGTTTGTGTATATCATAATTTTATTAAAGATGCAGTTAAAGGATTGGAAGGGAGTTCAATTCCAGTTGCGGCGGTTTCAACAGGATTCCCTGCAGGTAATATTCCACTTCAAGAAAAAATCAAACAAATAGAATTATCTGTTGCCGCAGGAGCAAAAGAGATCGATATCGTAGTGAGCAGGAATTTAGTTTTAAACTCCGATTGGAAAGGCCTTTATGATGAGGTTGCCGCTTGTAGAAAAGCTTGTGGTGATGCTCATATGAAAACGATTTTAGCAACAGGTGAAATCCCGACTTATACCAAAGTAGCAAAAGCAAGCTGGGTAAGTATGATGGCCGGCTCAGATTTTATTAAAACAAGTACAGGTAAAGAACCGGTAAATGCTACGATACCTGTTAGTTTAGTTATGATTAGAGCGATTCGCGGATACCATGAATTGACTGGGTATAAAGTTGGATTTAAACCGGCAGGCGGAATTGGCAAAGCCAAACAAGCTGTAAATTGGCTTGTGCTTATTAAAGAAGAATTAGGAAATGACTGGTTAAGCCCAGATCTTTTTAGATTTGGCGCCAGTAGTCTTTTAGGTGATATTGAAAGGCAACTAGAGCACTTTGTAACAGGAAGATATTCAGCATCATTTAGACATCCAATGGGATAATATAATATTAAGACACATGAAAATTAAAGAGATATACGAAACTATGAATTATGGTCCAGCTCCCGAAGATGCAAGTGAGGCAATTCAATTCCTGAATGATCATAAAAAAACGTTTAATTTATTTATTAATGGTGAATGGGTAGCACCTGCTTCCGGAACTTATTTCGATAGTGTTAATCCATCTACAAAAGAAAAATTGGCGAAAATTTCTGAAGCCAATGCTGCAGATGTAAATGATGCAGTAGCGGCGGCTAATAAAGCTTTGCCAGAGTGGATTTCCATTGGTGCACATCAAAGAGCAAGATATTTATATGCATTAGCAAGACAAATTCAAAAACATTCACGCCTTTTTGCAGTTTTGGAATCATTAGATAATGGTAAGCCAATTCGAGAAACTAGAGATGTTGATATTCCAATAGTAGCACGACATTTTTATCACCATGCAGGATGGGCTCAATTGAGAGATACAGAACTAAAAGACTATAAGGAAGTTGGCGTTATTGGCCAAATTATTCCATGGAACTTTCCTTTAATGATGTTATCATGGAAAATTGCTCCGGCACTAGCTATGGGTAATACAGTTATTTTAAAGCCAGCTGAGTTTACCTCATTAACAGCTTTGCTTTTTGCTGAAATTTGTCAACAAATTGGCTTGCCTAAGGGGGTTGTTAATATTGTAACTGGTCATGGGAAAACAGGTGCGGCTTTAGTGGATCATAAAGATGTTAATAAAATTGCTTTTACTGGCTCAACAGAGGTTGGTAAAACTATACGAAGAGCGACGGCTGGATCAGGAAAAAAACTCTCTTTGGAACTAGGTGGAAAATCGCCATTTATTGTTTTTGAGGATGCCGATTTGGATAGTGTGGTAGAAGGAGTAGTAGATGCAATTTGGTTCAATCAAGGACAGGTGTGCTGTGCGGGATCAAGACTATTGGTACAGGAAAGTATTGCCGAGAAGTTATATGATAAGATAAGAGCCAGAATGGAGACACTTAGAATTGGTAATGCCTTAGATAAGAGTATAGATATTGGCGCCATTGTAGCTCCTGTTCAACTTAAAGTGATTGAAGATTTGGTACAACTTGGGGTGGATGAAGGCAGTACACTGTGGCAGCCATCTTGGACATGTCCTAAAGAAGGAAACTTTTATCCTCCAACGCTATTTACTGATGTTGCACCGTCTTCAACAATTGCTCAGGAAGAAATTTTTGGACCAGTTTTAGTGGGCATGAGTTTTAGAACTCATAAAGAAGCTGTGAAGTTAGCTAATAATACACGATACGGTTTGGCTTGTAGTATTTGGACAGAAAACATAAATCTGGCTCTTGATATTGCACCGCAAATTAAGGCAGGAACGGCATGGATTAATTGCACAAATGTATTTGATGCTGCTGCTGGTTTTGGTGGCTATCGCGAATCTGGATTTGGTAGAGAAGGAGGGAAAGAAGGCCTGATGGAATACCTAAAACCAAGAATAAATGAAACGTTTACTGATCAACCAATTATAAAACCAGCTCAAAAATTAGTAGGATCCGTGACTAATACTGCAACATCAGTAGGTATTGATAGAACCACTAAAATGTATATTGGAGGCAAACAATCACGACCAGATGGTGGTTATAGTACGGTCATAGAAAGTACTCATGGAGCATATGTGGGAGAGGTTTCCAAAGGCAATAGAAAAGACATTAGAAATGCCGTAGAAGCTGCACATGCTAATAAAAATTGGGCAAATAAAACAGGGCATGCGAGAGCACAAGTATTGTATTATATGGCGGAAAATCTTGCTATAAGAAGAACAGAATTTGCCGATAGAATTGTACAAATGACTAATCAAAACATTTCTGATGCATTACAAGAAGTAGATTTATCTATTGAAAGAATTTATACTTATGCAGCATTAGCCGATAAATATGACGGTAAAGTTCACCATACTATTCATCGTAATGTAACATTAGCAATGCCGGAAGCCATGGGCGTCATGGGAGTTGTTTGTCCAGATGAATTCCCATTATTGGGCTTTATCTCAACAGTTATCCCAGCAATTACAATGGGAAATAATGTAGTTGCAATTCCTTCAGAAAAAGCACCATTCTCAGCAACTGATTTTTATCAAATTTTAGAAACTTCCGATGTGCCTGCAGGAACAATAAATATAGTTACTGGGGCTAAAGATGAATTAGCTCAAGTATTAGCAAAGCATGATGATGTAGATGCACTTTGGTATTTTGGGAATAAGGAAAGCTGTAAAAATGTGGAACTATTATCAGCCGATAACATGAAATGTACTTGGGTTAACTACGGCAAGTATAGAAATTGGCTGGATAAATCTCAAGGCGAAGGTAATGTGTTTTTAAAACATGCAAGTCAGATTAAAAACATTTGGATTCCATATGGAGCATAGTCCTAATAAAATAGTTACCTAGAAATTAATAATAACTAAATAATAAAATTATGAATAGTATCCATTTAGAAGCTAAACCAGGTGACATCGCGGAAACTGTGTTACTTCCGGGAGATCCTTTAAGAGCAAAACATGTTGCAGAAACCTTATTAGATGATGCTGTTTGTTATAATAGAGTTAGAGGGATGTTGGGCTTCACAGGATATTATCAAGGACATAGAGTCTCTATTCAAGGGACTGGGATGGGCATGGGAAGTACTTCTATTTATGTGAACGAATTAATCAATACATATAAAGTTAAGAATTTAATTAGGGTAGGGACCTGTGGTACCATTCAAGAGCATATAAATTTGGGGCAGGTTTTATTAGCCATGAGTGCTTCTGGAGATTCAGATGCTAATAGACTTTATTTTAAAGGAATGCATTATGCTGCCACTGCCGATTTCGATTTGTTAATGAAAGCTTATGAGGTGGCGAATCAACTAAATATAAAAACATATCAAGGCCCAATTTTTAGCACAAATACCTTTTATGACAACGTACCAAATAGATGGGATATCTGGAAAAAACATGGTATTCTTGGCGTAGAAATGGAAACTCAAATTCTCTTTACCTTGGCTAAAAGATTTGGTGTTAAAGCCCTTTCTATTCTAACAGTAAGCGATAATATTATTACAGGAGAAGCTTCTAGTATACAGGATAGGGAACAATCATATACTGATATGATGAAGATTGCACTTGGGTTGGCTTAATTAATATGATGCCTATTTTTCTCTGAATAATCATTTGTTTACTTCCGGAAGATTCCATCTCATATTAATTATAAGATTGAATCCTATTCCACTATTCACATTATTTAATAAAAGTGGACTAATTTAGAGAATTTGGATGTTTCATTTTCCTTGTATTTATCTTTTTATTAAACCACATTAAAAATTGTTCAATCTATGATTTAAGTCAGGTTTTATGCAGTAATTGACGGTTAAATTTGTTGAAAATTATAACTAAAAAAATTATGAAAAAAACAATTTTCACTGCATTAATAGCATGTTTATGTGTGTTTACTAGTGCAAACGCTCAAGAGTCAACAACTGATAATTCAAACGTTAAAAAATGGCAAGCACGTTTTAGAGTAATAAGTGTTGTCCCAAACGAATCGGCTTCCATTGAAACTATTGGGGGTGATGTAGAAATCAAAACTGCTTTTGTTCCTGAATTAGATTTTACGTACTTTTTTAATAAAAATTGGGCTGCAGAATTAATATTAGCGACTACTAATCATGACGTAAAAGCTGTTTCTACTGCAGCTGGTGATATTGCATTGGGCGACGTATGGTTATTACCTCCAACATTAACACTTCAGTATCATTTTAATATGGAAACAGTTCGTCCTTATGTAGGTGCCGGTTTAAACTATACGATATTCTACGGTGTAGATGAAGGTCCTGTTGCTGATGCCGTTGATTATGATAATAGTGTTGGATTTGCATTTCAAGGTGGATTCGATTATGATTTAAATGACACATGGTTTTTAAATCTAGATGCGAAATATGTTTTACTGAGTACTGATGCAACGATTAATGCCACTTCTGCTTTAGGAGCAACTGTTGGTGCAGACGTTGATATAAATCCTTTAATAATTGGATTTGGTATTGGTATGAAATTTTAAACGTTCAAGTTAAAATTAAAAAGGCTGTTCAAAAAAGTGAAGTTCAAAGTTATATCGAGTTTTACTTTTTTGAACAGTTTTTTTTGTTTGGGATTATGCTGTTACTTTCTGTGGTTTTAAAGAAGCTATACGATCTTCAAATGTTGAAATACCAATTGGATATTTTACACTTTCAAACAAATCCATAAAATAATCTGAGTGCATTTCTGATCTAAGTTTTACGAGATTAAAATGTACAAGAGTACTCCACATTACAGCTTTAAGCTCTGTTTTGTCTTTATTCCACATTCGCATTTCAACTTTGATAGTGCTATTCGTGTATCCTAAAAGTTGTGAATCAATAATCACATCTTCCATCAAAAATGCCGGACGCAAATATGCGATTTGATTACTGCCTACAACCCAGCTTTTACCTTCCGTTTTGCCAAGTTTATAAATATCAATGTCGTAATAGGCTATAAGTTGATCTTCTCTGGCATTGATTAAATAGTTTATATAGGCTGCATTATTTAAATGATTAAAGGGGTCGCAATCCTGAAACCTTATTTTTGCTTTGCTTTCTAAGATTTTTTCTAATTTATTCATTCTGTTTAGTGTTTATATACCAATTGGTATTATATTGTTTAAAAAAATATTATCGTTTGATTTCGTTGTGTATCATCTGATCAATTTGATTCATGGTATCTTTTAAATAAAATTCATCATCCATCGTGTAGGTCATAAAAATTGCACCTTGAATCATCGTATCTAGCCGCTTGGCATATTGCATGGCATTAATTTCTGAAGAGATTTCTCCAGCCGCAATACCATTTTCAATTATCGTTGCCAGTTGCTTCTGAATTTTTTGAATAACTTCTTTCACTTTCTGTAATAGCAATATGCTTTGATTATTTGCATCTACGCCAACGTTAATTACTGGGCATCCACCCAGTTGTTTGCTGTAGTCATAATAATTCCGATAAAAGTCAGTGATTAAAAACAATTTTTGAATTGGAGAATTGCTCAATTCTAAATGAGTAGAAATTCTCCCTAGGAGTGTTTTTATTGTAAACTTAAAAGCGGCAATAGAGAGTTCTTCTTTGTTTTTAAAATTCCCATAGATTGCCCCTTTAGTAAGGCCTGTAGCCTTAGTAATATCGCTCATGCTTGTAGCTGCATAACCATTCTTATTGAAAATTGGTGCTACGATTTCTAAAATATATTGCGAAGTTAAAACTGCTTTTGTAGTCATAAGTTGCAGCAAATATATATAAAATATACCAAAAGGTATATTTTATATATAATTTTTTTAATCTAGAAGTTCATAAAAACGGAAAAGCAGCATTCATCTTAAATAAGAATCATACTGCTTTTCAACTAACCAACCATTTATAAGACTGTTTAAAAATAAGATTGTTACAAATCTTTTATCAATTCACTCTGATTTCGAAATACGAGTTTATCATCAAAAGCGTCTAAAAGTATGATGCTGTCTGTTGCTATCCTACCTGCAAGAATTTCTTTGCTTAAATTATTTAACACTTCTTTTTGAATAACTCTTTTTACTGGACGTGCACCATATTCGGGATTATATCCTTTTTCTGCTAAATATAAGATGGATTCTTGTGTGGCATCAAAAATGATTCCTTGCGTTGAAATCATTTTAGAGAGCATTTTGATCTGCAGAGTTACAATATCAACTATATTTTCTTTGCTTAAAGGAGTAAACATAATCGTATCATCAATTCTATTTAGAAACTCTGGGCGTACACTTTGCTTTAGTAGTCCTATTACATCTCGTTTTGCAGATTCAATTGCTGAATCCAGATCTTTTGTGGTCTCAAAACGTTCTTGAATCATTTCACTTCCCAAATTTGAAGTCATTATAATAATAGTGTTCTTGAAATCGGCAATGCGTCCTTTGTTATCAGTTAAACGTCCCTCGTCTAGTACTTGTAGTAGTATATTAAAGGTGTCTGGATGCGCTTTTTCAATTTCATCAAGTAATACTACCGAATAAGGTTTACGTCGTACAGCTTCAGTTAATTGACCGCCTTCGTCATAACCTACATACCCTGGAGGAGCACCTATTAACCGACTCACTGCATGGCGTTCTTGATATTCACTCATGTCGAGTCTGGTCATTGCATTTTCGTCGTCAAAAAGATATTCAGCTAATGCTTTAGCAAGTTCAGTTTTACCTACCCCCGTTGTTCCTAAAAACAAAAACGATCCGATAGGCTTCTGGGGGTTTTGCAATCCCGCTTGACTCCGTCTAACGGCGTCACTTACAGCTACAATTGCTTCTTCCTGACCTACTACTCGTTTATGTAGTTCTTCTTCAAGCTTTAATAATTTTTCACGTTCACTCTGAATCATTTTTGTAACTGGAATTCCTGTCCATTTTGCAACCACTTCAGCAATATCTTCATAAGTGACTTCTTCTTTAATAAGTGCTGTATCTTGCTGCTCATTTAATTGAATTTGAAATATTTCTAATTCATTTTGTGCCTCTTTAATTTTGCCATAACGCAATTCTGCTACTTTACCATAATCACCATCACGTTCTGCTCGTTCTGCTTCTAATTTGTAATTTTCAATGGACTGTTTTATATTTTGAATGTTATCAACAACTGCTTTTTCTGATTTCCATTTTGCATTAATGGTGTTGCGTTCGTCTTTTATATTGGCTAATTCTAAACCTAATGATTTTAATTTTTGCTCATCTTTCTCTCTTTTAATAGCTTCTATTTCAATTTCTAATTGCATTACCTTCCTGTCCAGAACATCTAATTCTTCTGGTTTGGAGTTGATTTCCATACGTAATTTTGCCGCGGCTTCATCCATTAAATCAATAGCTTTATCAGGAAGAAAGCGATTTGTGATATAACGTTGTGAAAGTTCTACAGCTCCAATAATGGCATTATCTTTAATTCTAACCTTGTGATGTGTTTCATACTTTTCTTTGATTCCGCGAAGTATAGAAATTGCACTTTCATTATCGGGCTCATTAACCATTACTTTTTGGAATCGTCGTTCTAACGCTTTGTCTTTTTCAAAATATTTTTGATACTCATCGAGTGTTGTCGCTCCAACAGCTCTGAGCTCTCCACGCGCTAATGCTGGCTTTAAAATATTGGCGGCATCCATAGCTCCCTGACCACCACCAGCCCCCACAAGGGTGTGGATTTCATCAATGAAAAGCACGATGTCACCATCGCTAGTAGTGACTTCTTTTATGACCGCTTTTAAACGTTCTTCGAACTCTCCTTTAAATTTGGCTCCTGCAATTAAGGCTCCCATATCTAAAGCAAATATTTGTTTGTTTTTTAAGTTTTCAGGGATATCTCCATCAATTATCCGGTGTGCTAAGCCTTCAGCAATTGCTGTTTTACCTGTTCCGGGTTCTCCAACAAGTATGGGATTATTCTTAGTTCTTCTAGATAGTATTTGAAGGATACGCCGTATTTCTTCATCACGGCCAATTACAGGATCAAGTTTGCCGTCCTTAGCCATTTGATTTAAGTTTCTAGCATATTTGTTTAATGAGTTATAAGTGTTTTCCTGACTTTGAGAAGTAACATGCTCTCCTTTGCGTAAGTCTTCTATTGCTAATTTTAAGTTTTTTTCAGTGAGACCTTGATCTTTTAATATTTGTGAAATCTTACTTTTGGATTTAGAAATGGCGAGGATAAGGTGTTCAATTGAAACAAATTCGTCTTTCATTTTCTTTGCAATGATCGTTGCTTCGTTCATTGTTTTACCGGCTTCGCGAGAAAGTATAATATCCCCTCCTGAAACTTTAGGAAAATTTTCTATGGCTGCATCTAAAATTTGTTGCAGTATAGCGACATTAATATTGAGCTTTTTTAGAAGAAATGGGAGGACATTCTTGTCAACTTCAAATATGGACTTGAATAGATGTTCGTTTTCTATTTGTTGATGCCCAAGGCTTTGTGCTATTATTTGAGCTTGTTGTAGAGATTCTTGCGATTTTATGGTGAAATTATTGAAATTCATAACGTATATTTTCTTTTCTTGCTAAGCTTAAGTCAAATACCTTACCAGATCATTTTTGAAGACATTTTGTCTGGTTAAGTCAATAAACACGTGACTTTTTGTCACGCTGTAAGGAATAGAAAATGATACGACTATTAAAAAATTGAAATGAAATTCTCAACAGTATGAGGATGAAAAGACACAACAAAAAATGGGATTATTTAAAAATATATTTAAGGCATCAGAACCAAAGGAAGAAAAGATTTTACCTTGGATTCCGTTGAGTACAACCGCACAACTAAGTTATATAAGTGAAAAGTCTAAAAGTAAAACACAAATTGTGTTTAAGCATTCGACGCGTTGCGGAATTAGTAGTATGGTAATGAAGCAGTTTGTGTCGGCTTATACATTGAGTGATAAAGATGCAGATTTGTATTATTTGGATCTATTGAATCATAGAGATGTCTCCAGTGAAATTGGTTATAAGTTTCAAGTATTTCATGAATCTCCTCAAATTTTAATTATTAAAAAAGGGGAAGTCGTTACTCACGCGTCTCATGGAGGGATAAACGCTATTGAACTACAGAAGTACATATAAAAAATAAACTGTCTGAAAAGTAATGAACCTCAAGATGACATGAGATTTTACTTTTCAGACAGCAATATTATCTTCTAATCGTATACTTATTTATAATACGTTTAAGTTTTTGTTTTAAATCTTCCCCCGTATCATAAACCATTTGTTCATTACTTGGAAATGCGATGCGTCTGTGTTTAATTAGTCGTCTATCTTTATTTGTAAGTGCTCTTTTATCTCCCCGTGATCTAGCGTAAATATTTTCAAACACAAACTCGCTATCAATTGTAAAAGTATCTAATAGTTCATTAGTATTCAGGTTAGAATACACAACGTCAGCTATAACCTGAGTTGATTTGGTTTGCCTGAATTCATATAATTTACAATTCGCTCTAATTATTCTATCAATTTTAATATCGTTTCCTAAACTGTCTTTGACGACATTTCCATTGGTATCAAGTTCATATTCCCAGCCATCAACAACGTCTGCTTCTCTCACAAATTCACGTTCATGAACTCTTTCAGGAGAGATGTTTATACGCTTTAATTGTAATTGCATCGTATAGTCGTAACCAGATATTTTGTCATCAACGGCGTGATACACAGTCCAGAAATTGTTTAGGCCATAAGTGTCAAAATTTAATAAATCATCTTCCAGACGTTGAGGAATGACCTGTTCTGTTTGGTTTTCTATACTTACCAATATAAAATCTGTCCCTTTTTGATGTGCTTCTACCATGAGCTCTCTTACATCTTCAAAATTTGGATTAATTCGCTCAATATATTCAAATAAACGGTAGGCTTCTTTAGCATTAAATTTATCGTTTGTATCCAATAAATCTAATCCTTTATCGGCTAAGAAATCAGAAACCTTATATCGATAGTCAACGATTGCTTCAGTATAGTCACTGAATGTAAATGGAATATTTCTGCCTTCAATATTTAATGGCATCAATGGTTTTATAGCTTCCTGACGTGCATCTAAGTTTGCATAGATTTCATAAATAGTTTTATAATGCTCAGAATTCCCATCCGTTTTAAGTTTTTGTATCGTGTTTAAATCACGTTCAACAGCTTTGTGATAGGCGTTTTCAAGCATTAATATAAAATCACGCTTTCTTTTTTTGTTCTTATTTGTTTCGAGCTTTTTAAGAGCATTAGAAATTGCCTGGTCATAATTACCAGCATATAATGCTTTTTCAATTTGCTTTTTTCCACCACAAGACATTAAAATGGAAAAGCATAAACTTAAAAGTATTAATCGTTTCATAGGTTTGGTTTTAATGTTCTTGGTCTCATAAATTTCAATTATGATGCCAAATGAGAAAAAATAACCCCCAAAGTTTATTTTTGAGGGCTAAGATATTGAATATGAAAGTGATATTATTTTTTTTTCTTTGGATTAAATATAGGAAGGAGTTGTGATTTGACTTCTCCAAACCCAATTCGAGTTCCGTCTTTTTCAGAATAACCTCGCATAATTACTGTGTCGTAATCATTGATAAATTTGCGCTCAGTACCATCTTTCATTGGGATTGATTTTTCACCTTTCCAGGACAGTTCCAACATTGATCCATAAGAATCTTCAGTTGGGCCAGAAATTGTTCCACTACCCATCATGTCACCAGAATTTACAGGGCAACCATTGACAGTATGATGCGCGAGCTGTTGTGCCATATTCCAATACATATATTTAAAATTGGACTTACTTACAATAGTTTCCTTAGCATTTTTGGGTTGAATTGAAGCTTCTAATTTGATATCAAAACTCTTTTTGCCTTTAAATTGTAAATATTCTAAGGGCTGCGGATCTTGTTTTGGGGTGTCAACTCTAAACGGTTCTAAAGCATCAAGGGTTACAATCCAAGGAGAAATAGAGGAGGCAAAGTTTTTTCCTAAAAAGGGTCCTAATGGTACATATTCCCATTTTTGAATATCTCTAGCACTCCAATCGTTAAATAAAACCAATCCAAAGATATATTCTTCGGCTTCTTCAATAGGAATTGGTTCTCCTAAATCGTTCGCATCAGTAGTGATAAATGCCATTTCTAATTCAAAATCCACTAATTTTGAAGGACCAAACACAGGGCTTGTTGCACCGGCTGGGAGCGTTTGCCCTTGTGGTCTATGCACAGGAATTCCAGAAGGAATTATAGATGAGCTACGGCCGTGATATCCAACGGGAAGGTGAAGCCAGTTTGGCATTAGTGCATTTTCAACGCCTCTAAACATAATACCAACATTGGTAGCATGCTCTTTACTAGCATAAAAATCAGTGTAATCACCAATTTGTGCTGGCAATTGCATTTCAATTTCATCCAGACGAAAAAGTACCGTTTCTTTATTTTTTTTATTGTTCTTTAATGAAGTGTTATTGCTGTCAAATAACTCTGAAATTCTATTACGCACTAAACGCCAGGTTTTACGACCATCAGCAATAAAATCATTAAGTGTATCTTGAAGGAAAATGTCATCAGTTAATGGTATGCCATCAAAATACCCCAATTGATGCAGTGCACCCAAATCGATTGCGGTATCACCAATACGTGTTCCAATGGTAATTATATCATCTCTGGTTAAAAACACTCCGAATGGTATGTTTTGAATTGGGAAGTCTGAATTTTTATCAACGTGGAGCCACGAAGTTCTGTCTGGATTATTGGCTGATATAGACATATGTAAAATGTTGATTATTACTTTTATATTTTATGCATCAAACCTACATAATTTTTTAATATTAATACGAATTTCATAATTAAAATGTAAGTTCATTGTAATGACTTTAAAACTATTAAAAAATTTTAAGTAAAAATATGTTTTTTAGTGTTTTAAACTAATGTATTTGTTAATTTTGCCACTTAATTTAATGATAATAACATCTTATGGAACGCGACGAACAAATCTTTGAATTGATAGCAGCTGAAAAAGAACGTCAACTACACGGTCTTGAATTAATTGCTTCGGAAAACTTTGTGAGCAACCAGGTAATGGAAGCTGCAGGTTCAGTTTTAACCAATAAATATGCCGAAGGGTATCCTGGTAAACGTTATTATGGAGGCTGTGAAGTCGTAGATGAAGTTGAGAAACTTGCTATTGACAGAGCTAAAACATTATTTGGTGCTGTATACGTAAATGTACAGCCACATTCTGGTAGTCAGGCTAATACGGCTGTGTTTGCAGCATGTTTAAACCCTGGAGATAAAATTTTAGGATTTGATTTGTCTCACGGTGGACATCTAACTCACGGTTCTCCAGTGAATTTTTCTGGTAAACTATTCAATCCTGTGTTTTATGGTGTAAAAGAGGAAGATGGTTTAATTGATTATGATGCTATGGAGGCTATTGCTATAGCAGAGCAACCAAAGCTTATTATTGCTGGTGCTTCTGCTTATTCTCGTGATATGGATTTTAAACGCTTTAGAGCAATTGCAGATAGTGTTGGTGCTATTTTAATGGCAGATATATCACATCCTGCTGGATTAATTGCTAAAGGTATTTTAAACGATCCAATTCCTCATTGTCATATAGTAACAACAACAACTCATAAAACCTTAAGAGGTCCAAGAGGTGGAATTATAATGATGGGTGAAGATTTTGAAAATCCATTTGGAATTACATTTAAATCTGGAAAGTTACGAATGATGTCTTCTTTATTAGATTCAGCTGTATTCCCAGGGAATCAAGGTGGCCCATTAGAACATACCATTGCAGCTAAAGCCATTGCTTTTGGTGAAGCGCTTACAGATGAGTTTATGCAGTATATTTTACAGGTTAAAAAGAATGCAGATGCTATGGCAAAAGCGTTTGTGGCCAAAGGATATGATATAATTTCTAAAGGTACAGATAACCATATGATGTTAATTGACCTTAGAAACAAAAATCTTACTGGTAAGGAAGCTGATTTAGCCTTAGGGAAGGCCGATATTACTGTAAATAAAAACATGGTTCCTTTTGATGATAAATCACCTTTTGTGACTTCTGGAATTAGAATTGGAGTGGCGGCAGTTACAACTAGAGGATTGAAAGAGACCGAAATGACTTCAATTGTTGAGCTTGTAGATGAAGTGATTAGTAATCATGAGAATGAAATTGTATTAGAAGCTGTTAAAGATAAAGTCAATGAAATGATGGCTGGAAGACCATTGTTTGCATCAGAAATTGAAGCACTATAGTACTACATTATAGATTTATATAGTGTAAAAGCCTGCGTTAGCAGGCTTTTACTTTTAATAGTATTTAATCTTCCTCGAACACGATACTCTCATAAGCGCCCAAATCTGGAGTAGCACCTCTGGGTGTATTTAAAATATCAGATGATAAATTTCCGAATATAATCCCAAAGTTATCCGCAGCAGAATCAAGAGGAATATTTAGTTTATTGTTTTGAGCATCTAAAAATTCTGGATCAAGATTGAAAAGCACATTTTCGTACAGAGCGGTGTTGTTAAAATCGTATTGATCTCCAGCAATATTTAGTCCGGAAGGATCAAACTTAATCAGGCAATTGGTAAATTTAAAATTAAATTCGTCCGAAGCATCCTTATCCAAAATAAGTTCTGGATTATCACTGCCGTAAATTATGCAATTGGTAAAATTTGCTGCATCCAATGGGTTAGTAAAAGTATTGTTGTCTTGATCAACGATATAATTATTAAGTAATACCGACGGAAATTGTCTAAAACTATGTGTCCAATAGTTTACCATAGTGGAATGAACAAAATTGTATGAACCACCGTAAGTACCCGCAAAAGCTGATTGACCACAATTATTAATGACTACATTTTCACCGTATATATTGCTACCACGACCCAAGATCCCGAAATTACTGGAATTATAGATTTGACTATTTGTAATGCTCAATTTTGTATTGTCATCTTGGTTGCCATCACTTAAAACACCAACGATGCTATTTTTAATTGTAGCATGATTTATCGTGTTAGCTACACTGCCATCAAATAACCAAATGGCTTGCCATTGTCCTGGAACATTTTCAAAACTAGGTTCTAAGCGATCACCTTCAAAAATAACTTCACCTTCTAATAATTCTTGATCTGTACTAGGGAGTCCGTTAACTTCCAAAGTGCCTCCACTGGTAACTATAAGTCCAGAGTTGGCATGAAAATGTATACGTGCTCCTGCAGCAATGTTTAAGGTTTTTGAATTGTTAACTGCGGCATAGCCATAGATTACATAGGGCTTTTCATTTGAAAAAGTGAGTTCTTGGTCAGTCAAGAAACGACCTTGTATGTCGGTTTCATCCTCTATGCCATCACCGTCAATATCAAATTTAAGAGTTTCAATAATAGTTTGTCCAGTGGTATTATCAATAGAGCGCTGCGGGTATATAAAAATGGCATCTTTTACTAAAGATACCAGTTCAACTTTTTGTAGCTCTGCACCAGCGTCAAATTCAATGGCATCTGTGTATAAAAATTGAGTTTCAGAAGCTACTAAAGCTTCAATATCAATTGTGGTTTCAATAAAAATAAACATGCTGTCTTTTGCAAGTAGCTCGACATTTTCAAATGCTTTTCCAACCATGACGCCACTGCCTATCATCCCATCTACATTTAGTCTAAACATAGAATTTTCACCTTGTGCTAATCGCAATGTTGGAATGACAATATCTGTATTGCTTCTATTATAAACTTTTAAAGTGTAGGTACTCGAACCAATATTGGTAAACACAGTATCGAGATAAACGGTGTCTTTAGAAAATTCTAGAGTGCCATTGCCAGGAACAAACTCGAAGTCTTTGCGGCAGGAACTCCAAAACATTAAAATACAAACGCTAAGTATATAGTATAGGTTACGCTTCATTTAGTAAATGTATATTTTACAAGCTAAAAATATAACTTTTGAAAACAGGAATTAGTATTCAAATTGTATTATTTGCTGAATAAATTTAAAATGTTATCAGGAATTCTGGTTGGTCGATTATTCCGCTTATTTATTAAGCAAAAATTAATTTCAGATTTAACGAGCAATTTATCAGTGCTTATATTATAAATTTCAACAATTCGCATCGAAGTAACGCCTTCAGAAAACGAAACATAGGTTCTCAATTTTAAAACATCGTTTAAAAATGCAGCCCCTTTATACTGTATACAATGTTTAATAACAACCCATATAAAATCGTTCAACATTTCTTGAGATGCGTTTTGATACCAATGTTCCTTAGCGATATCATTTATCCATTGTACATAGCGTACATTATTTACATGATTGAGTTCATCTAAATCATCCAGTGCCACAGTGATTAGCTTTTCGTAGGTATGCATTTTAGAATTTTATATAAGTGTTCAGTAACTTTTAATTTTCAATTATTTCAACTTCAAAAAGCTTATCCCAATGCTTTCCTGTAACAAAAATAGTTTTGGTGTCGGGATTGTAGGCAATACCATTGAGAACATCGAGCGTTTGATGTTGTGTAACTTTCTCTTTCAGTGGAGAAAAGTCAATAACACCTTCAATAGCTCCATTTTTAGGATTAATTATGGCGACCCCATTTTTTTGATAACGATTGGAATATATTTTACCATTGATCCATTCCAATTCATTGAGATTAGAAATTTTTCCTTTATTGGTATAGGCCTGAATAAAATCTTTTTCAACGAGAGTATTTGGGTCAAGAATCCAAATTTTTTCGGTACCATCACTTTTATAAATAACTTTATTATCGTTACAAAGACCCCAGCCTTCTTTACTTTTACCATATTTAAAACTGCTCTTCTTTTCAAAGGTGTTCACGTCATAAATAAATCCAGTACCACTTTGCCAAGTAAGCTGATAAATGTTATTATCTAATATGGTCAGTCCTTCACCAAAATAGCCATTTGCCAAATCAAGATCTTTTAAAATTGCGCCTGTTTTGTAATTTACCTTTCTGAGTTTTGATTTTCCACGTTGCCCCGTACTTTCATAGAGTTCACCGTTATAAAATTCGAGCCCTTGTGTGTATGACGTAATATCATGAGGATATTCGTTAATAACTTTAAATTTATAAATTTTTGGAGTAGTACTGCTTAGGACTATTAAATTTAATGAAGTGTTTTGAGATTGCCCATCATAATATACAGTAGCGTTAATGCTTTGCTTCCCAAGTTTAATAGCAGTTAAATCAATATTATCAGTAACACTTTTTCCGTTTAAATTATAGCTTACAGAATCAATTTTATGGTTTTTAGCGTTATTAATTGATAGTGTTAGTGTTTTATCATTAGAGATAGTGTTCTTTTTGGCATTTGAAGCAATTGAAAAATCCTTCTTTTTCTGTTCTGAATTGCTACCACAAGATATTATTGTAGTTGCTAAAATCATGATTGTAAGAAACTTAATGGGATGCATAACGGTATTATTTTTTGAGCAAGTTATTTATTTAAATTCAGTAAAAAAAATCATTGTGAAACTATTAAAAGGTTGTATCTTTGCCGCGGCAAGTCCTACACAACCAGCTCCTGTTGAATCCTCCAGGGCGGGAACGCAGCAAAGGTAAATGGTCGTAGCGGTGTGATGTAGGTAGCTTGCCTTTTTTTGTGCCTTTTTCTTTCCTGAAAAACTTTAAATATTAACTTTACCGAACAAATTAAAATAATACTATGTCTAAAGTTGTATTAATTACTGGTGGATCTTCAGGAATTGGAAAGTCTGTTGGTGAATATCTTATTAAAAAAGGATTCATCGTCTATGGAACTAGTAGAAATCCTCAAAATTACTCCGAAAGTCAATTTCCTATTTTAGCCTTGGATGTCACAGATAATGAAAGTATTGTTAGCTGCGTGAAAATAGTCGTAGAGAAAGAAGGACAATTAGATGTGCTTATTAATAATGCGGGAGCTGGGATTACAGGACCTATAGAAGAAATTCCAGAGCTAGAAATAAAGCGTAATTTTGACACAAATTTCTTCGGACCAATAAATGTAATAAAGGCTGTTTTGCCACAGATGCGATTACAAAATGCGGGCTTAATAATTAATGTGACTTCCATTGCAGGATATATGGGTTTACCTTACCGTGGAATTTATAGCGCTAGTAAAGGCGCTCTGGAACTTATAACGGAGGCTTTTAGAATGGAGATTAAAGATTTTAACATTCACATGTGCAACGTAGCTCCTGGGGATTTTGCAACCAATATTGCAGCAGGACGTTTTCATGCCCCAGTAAAGGATGACTCCCCTTATAAAACGCCTTATGGTAATACTTTGGACTTAATGAATACTCATGTTGATAGTGGTAAAGACCCTTTATTAATGGCAAAAGCTATACATGGCATCATAATTACAAAAAAACCAAAAGTGCACTATAAAGTTGGTGAGTTTATGCAAAAATTTTCCATCGTGTTAAAGCGGATCCTCCCTGATAGAGTTTATGAAAAATTACTACTGAACCATTATAAATTGTAATGAGCAATGTGTTTGTTAATATGTTTTAATTAAAATAGTGTCACTACACTTCTTAAAAGTTGTAAATTCGCCCCGAATTTTATACACAACTAAAACAACAATACGGAATGAAATTTTTTATTGATACAGCAAATTTAGATCAAATTAGAGACGCTCAAGATCTTGGAGTGTTGGATGGAGTTACAACAAATCCATCATTAATGGCTAAGGAAGGAATTACTGGTCATGATAATATTATGAAGCATTATGTAGATATCTGCAATATTGTAGATGGTGATGTAAGTGCAGAAGTAATTTCTACCAATTTTGAGGGGATGATTAAAGAAGGAGAGGCCTTGGCAGAATTGCATGATCAAATTGTTGTTAAGTTGCCAATGATTAAGGATGGTGTAAAAGCAGCAAAATATTTTAGTGATAAAGGCATTAAAACCAATGTAACTTTAGTGTTCTCTGCTGGGCAAGCACTATTAGCGGCAAAAGCTGGAGCAACTTATGTATCTCCTTTTATTGGACGTTTAGACGATATCTCAACAGATGGATTAAACTTAATCGCAGAAATTCGTCATATCTATGATAATTATGGATTCGAAACTCAAATTTTAGCAGCTTCAGTACGTCATACTATGCATGTTATTGATTGTGCTAAGCTTGGTGCCGACGTGATGACAGGACCTTTAAGTTCAATTGAAGGTTTATTAAGACACCCACTTACAGATAGTGGTCTTGCTAAATTTTTAGAAGATTATAAGAAAGGGAACTAAATTCAGTTCAAAAATATTATATACAAAAAGGGATCGTTATTTATGCGGTCCCTTTTTTATTTTAATTGTTTGAGTAAGTCATGAATACTGCGATTGAAAAGACTCGCATTAGACGATACAATTGTTTTATTTTTATCAAGCACATAAACCTTATTAATGTAATGTATGGCTAATAATTTTTTCGCCGCTTGAGGATTATTAAAGCGATACTCATTGGCGAGGTCAAGATGGTTTTGTTTTAATACACGTTTCCAAACAGAAGCATTATTAGAGTTGACATTTATGGAAATAAAATCAATTTCAGGATAAGCCGCTTTTAGTTGCTTTACCTTTTTATGACTGTTTTTAAAATGGTTTTTATTTATATTACTCCAAAAATAAAGCACTGCTGGTTTAGTGGCTACGGTGTTAACCGTACTCACTTCACTTTTATGATTTATTAATTCTACTCCAGGAAGTCTATTCCCAGCACCTAATTTTTTTAAAGTGTTAAATAAGCTAGTGATATATCCTGCATTGTCTTCATTTGAGTTTTTGTCCAAATACAAACTGTACAGGGTTTCAGAATCTTCAGGAGATTGACTATGTGATAAAAAATTACGAGCTGAATATTTAAGCAGTATATTTTTTATATTCTCATTATGAACTAAGCTGTCCATTAATATAAGCTTTGCTGCATTAAACTTAATGGATGATCTATCTATATATTTTTTAGATGTTGTTTCAAAATATTTATCAGCAGCGAGATTATTAAAGTGCATAAACAAGAAATTGTAATATGGCGAAAAATCTTTTAGCTCTTCATCGTCATAATTTATTTCTGCTCTGAAATCAAAAAAACCATTAGGCAAAGAATCATAATTAATTTGTTGATTGATACCAAAGTGTCTATAAGGATATAATTCTTTATGAGTAAAGTAGCTATAATCAATACCTACCGTGCTAACCTTATTAAACAAAGCGGAAGGACTATAGCGTTCTGTAAATGCTTCTAATGATTTATAATGAGCAGCTTTTATAGAGTCTACTTTTTGTTCAAATAATTCAGGACTAAATTTTGAATATTTATAAATGACACGCTCTTCTTTTTCAAGGGCCAAAAATAAGTTAATAAGGTAATTGTTTTTTTTAGACCCATGTCCAGAAAACACTAAAGATTCATCAAAATCAATAGTATTCAATCTAATCATCAAACTATCATTAGGCTCAATAATTATAATTTGGTATTCGCCACCATGAACAAACGTGTGAAGTCCTGGGCTCAAGCTTTCAATATTATATGAAAATCTATTATTTTCATCTAAATATAATGAATCAATAGGGATATTGTCTTTATAAAGAACTAAGAAATCATTATTCGGATTAATTATTTCCCCACCAACATAAGCTTGTCCACATGTGTTTTCAGTAGTGTTACAACTAAAAAAAGTGGTCATTATCAATAAAAGTACTATTAATTGCTTCATAGTATATTTAATGGCATACAATTTGGGTAAATGCCTATTTCAATACAAAAGTATGTTTTGCGCACTAAAACTTTTGTTAAGACGCTGTTAAAAGTTATTATCAATATGATTTAATTGGTTGAATGGATTGATTTCTCTACTTTTGCCGCAAATTTAAAAATAAATTATGTTATCAGTTTCTAACTTATCTGTACAATTTGGTAAGCGTATTCTTTTTGATGAAGTAAATACAACGTTTCACAATGGTAATTGCTATGGTATTATTGGTGCCAATGGTTCAGGTAAATCCACATTTTTAAAAATTCTTGCAGGGAAACAAGATCCAACGTCTGGACAAGTACATTTAGAATCTGGTAAGCGTATGTCAGTTTTTGAACAAGATCATAGCTTGTATGATGAGCATCCTGCTTTAGAAACTGTAATTAGAGGGAACAAACCATTATTTAAGATTAAATCTGAAATTGATGCCTTATATGCCGATTATACAGATGAAAATGCTGAGAAAATTGGGGAGCTTCAAGTTCAGTTTGAAGAAATGAATGGATGGAATGCCGATAGTGATGCTGCTGCTATGCTCTCTAACTTAGGGATTAAAGAAGATTTCCATTATACCTTAATGGGTGATTTAGATGGTAAACAAAAAGTACGAGTATTATTAGCACAAGCTCTTTTTGGAAGCCCAGATGTCCTTATTATGGATGAGCCTACCAATGATTTAGATTACGAAACCATATCTTGGTTAGAACATTTTCTAGCCAATTATGATAACTGTGTAATTGTTGTTTCTCACGATAGACACTTTTTAGATGCGGTTTGTACACATATTTCTGATATTGATTTCAGTAAGATTAATCATTATTCAGGAAATTATACTTTTTGGTATGAGTCGTCTCAATTGGCAGCTCGTCAACGTGCACAACAAAATAAAAAGGCTGAAGACAAGAAAAAAGAGTTGGAAGAATTTATCCGTCGTTTCTCTGCTAACGTTGCAAAAAGTAAGCAAGCAACTAGTAGAAAAAAGATGATTGATAAGCTTGATATTGAAAAAATAAAGCCTTCTAGTCGTCGTTATCCAGCAATTATTTTTGAAAGAGATAGAGTAGCAGGAGATCAAATTCTTAATGTTGAAGGCCTATCGGCTTCAATTGATGGAGAAACACTTTTTGAAAATATAGATTTAAATCTTAATAAAGGCGATAAAGTAGTTGTGTTTTCTAGAGATTCTAGAGCAACAACAGCATTTTACCAAATAATTAATGGTCAGGTTAGAGCCGAATCTGGGAAATTTGCATGGGGAGTTACAACATCACAATCTTATTTACCATTAGACAACAGTTCTTTTTTTAAGAATTCATTAAGTTTAGTAGATTGGTTACGTCAATGGGCAACTACAGAGGAAGAACGTGAAGAAGTTTATGTCCGTGGATTTTTAGGTAAGATGATTTTTAGTGGAGAAGAAGCTTTAAAAACGTCTAATGTATTATCAGGAGGAGAAAAAGTGCGTTGTATGCTTTCTCGAATGATGATGATTCGTGCTAATGTACTTATGCTTGACGAGCCTACAAATCACTTAGATTTAGAAAGTATTACAGCCTTTAACAATTCACTTAAAAACTTTAAAGGCACTGTATTGTTTTCTACTCATGATCATGAATTTGCTCAAACGGTTGCTACACGTGTTATTGAATTAACACCAAACGGAATTATTGATCGTTATACCACCTTTGATGAGTATATGCAAAATTCTAAAATTAAAGAATTGCGAAAAAAAATGTATGCAGTTAACGTTTAGGAATAAACAAAATGAATAAAAAAAACGCCACTATTAGTGGCGTTTTTTTATACTTTTATTTCTGCTAATATGCTCTGTACAATTGGAAGAGATTTTTCAAGTTCATCATTATGAACAAAAACTTCTATCAACCTAGGATAGTCCGTAACTAATACTGCTCGTAACCCAATTTTATATTCATCCTTTAAAATGGGTTCAATGCCAACATCTTCAAGGTTTGACTGAATGCGTTGTGCAATGATAAAACTTCCTGTATAAATATTGGTGTATTGTGTTTCCATAACTAAACAGTTTAAAGTTTGTCTCTTAAAGATAC
>MAAC01018847.1_pt1 | contig 89357 bp, 73 predicted proteins | sample 1115981 | NCBI WGS metagenome assembly MAAC01 (sample SAMN04961126, study PRJNA320927) | seawater metagenome | isolation source: sample BD02T64 sea water enriched with oil for 64 days | place: USA:Gulf of Mexico | collected 2013-07-27 | reverse complement strand
TGGTTTTGTTGATTGCTACTTGCTTGGTGTGCTGACTAATACGCAGCCCGCTGGCGAAAAGTTACAGATGGTTTAAATTTTTTTATTGTGCGAATAGTAGAGCTGTAGCAGGTTTTCCATGTGGCTTACGTGCGCCGGGGGCCTCGATGGGGGTTCTTTTTACGTACAAAACAGCCATAAAGGTTATTTAATGGCTGTCTTCGACCTCATTAAAACGCGTGTAATCAATCATGCGTCTGCCACCCTTATGCTGGCCGAGAATATTGGCAAAGCGCTTATTAAAAATAAAATGCTGAGCTTCATAAATATAATTGGTGTGTACGGTCTGGGCAAAAACATCTTCGATGCCATCGAGGGTGATAATTAAAATCGTGCCATAGCCTTCAATGGCGGCCTTGTCGAGACCGTAGAGAGGGCTCTGTTCGTCGATGGTGTGCACCAGGGTCCATGTCAGGGAAAAGATCGGCACGTTATCGCGCTGCAGGTTCAGGTCGACAAAGTGCCGCTCGAACAGACTACAGGGGTCGCGGTCTTCCATCATCAACACGGCGCTGACATGGCAATTGATAATGGAGGAGCGTTTGCGGCCATTGGCGAGGCGCACCAGTAGACTTGTTTGCCCGCGGTGTTGGGTGATTACCACTTGTCGGCTAAATAATACCCGCGCTTGGGGCTTGGCCAGGCGTGCGAACACCAGTCCGGTTAACACCGCGACGTAGAGCAAGCCGGAGAACACGTCGACCATGACGATGGCGTGAGTGATGCCGTTTTTGGGCAAAAGGTAGCCGTAGCCAATGGTGGTACTGGTTTGAAAGCTGAAAATATAGGCGTCGATAAAGGAGCTGGGTCGGGCGTTGAGGATCATGTCGCCGCCGAGAAAGTAAACCAGGGCAAAGCCGGCGTTGATACAGAGGTAGACCAGGGTTGCGCCGATAAAAAACTGTGGCCAGCTGGCGAGCATCACCCGGTAGTAAAAATCACTCATCAATGAGCTGCTCAAACCCTTGGTGTGGACGTTGAAAGTGCGACTATTTTTGACCGCGGGTGGAGGTATCGGATTGCACTGGGTGCTGGCAGGTGGCGGCGTTTTGTCGGCTGGGCTTGTCATCATCTGTCCTTGCTGGGTTATATTGTTATACCTGAGTCAATATTAAGCGAAACGGTCGGCTAGGGCTGGCGTAAGTTTAATGAGGGTTTTCCGTGATAATCACCGGTGAGTAGCGATGAACTCTAGCACCAGTTTATATACGGCCCACAAAAAAATGGGCGCTAAATTTATCGACTTCGCTGGCTGGGATATGCCCCTGCACTACGGCTCGCAACTTAAAGAGCACCACTGTGTGCGTCGCGACAGCGCCATGTTTGATGTTAGCCATATGACGGTGGTCGATGTCGACGGCCGTGAGGCGCGGGCTTATTTACGTTATTTACTTGCCAACGATGTGGCAAAGATTGCGCAGCTTGGCCAGGGCCTGTACAGCGCCATGCTCAATGATGGCGGCGGCGTGGTCGATGATTTAATTGCCTATGCCTTGCCCAGCGGTTTTCGCCTGGTACTCAACTGTGCAACAGGCGTCAAAGATCTGGCCTGGATGAGAGCGTGCGCCGCGGATTTTCGGGTGACTCTTCAACAGCGGGATGACCTGGCGATGATTGCCGTACAGGGCCCTCAGGCCATAGCCCGGGTGAGTTCGGCCGTTGGGCACGAGATTGGCGAAAAAATAAGGGCACTAAAACCCTTTGCCGGTGTGTTTGTCCCGGCATCGCCAGCAGAGGATGGCTGGCAATACGCCCGTACCGGTTACACCGGCGAGGACGGCCTGGAAATTATTCTACCTAGTAGCCAGGTCGAGGGCCTTTGGTGGCAGTTGCACGCTGCCGGTGTATCACCAGCGGGACTGGCGGCCCGCGACACCCTGCGCTTAGAGGCGGGCCTCAATCTCTACGGTCATGAAATGGATGAGAGTATTTCACCTCTACGGGCCAACATGGCGTGGACGATTGCCCTGCAAGACAGCACGCGCAATTTCATCGGCCGCAGTGCCCTGCTGACCGAGCGCGCTGCGGGCCCGCAAGACAAATTGCTTGGCGTGTTATTGACCGCACGGGGCGTGCTGCGCGATGGGCAGGCCATTTATATTGAGGGCTGCGAGCAGCCGGGGGTGATTACCAGTGGTAGCTTTTCTCCGACACTGGGGTATTCTATCGCGCTAGCTCGGGTACCGGTACAAGCCGGCGAGAGGGCCGAGGTCGCAATGCGTAAAAAGCGCGAGATCGTCAGGCTGATAGCGCCCGCTTTTGTGCGCCGGGGGCAGCCAATATTTAAGGCCTAGCTCGCGTGAGCTAGGCGGCGTAAAGAGAGTCGAATCAATGAATAACAGTGTTAGTGGAGCAAGGTCATGAGTGACACACCCAAAGAACTAAAGTACGCCCTCACCCATGAGTGGCTACTCGATGAGGGCGACGGTGTGGTCAGTGTCGGCATTACCGACTTCGCCCAGGAGAGCCTTGGCGACGTGGTTTATGTCGAATTGCCGGAAGTGGGCGATAAGCTATCTGCCGCCGACGAAGCGGGTGCGGTTGAGTCGGTGAAGGCAGCTTCCGATATCTTCGCCCCGGTATCGGGCGAGGTGATTGCCATCAATGAAGACCTGGAAGACTCTCCAGAAACCATCAACGATTCCCCCTATGGCGATGGCTGGTTTTTCAAATTGAAAATGTCCGATTCCTCCGAGCTAAAGCATCTGCTCAGTGCCGACGAATACATCGAAAGCACCGAAGAAGAATAGCCCTGGTCCACCGCCGCCGCGCCTTTCCTACAGGGCGCTGTCCTAACAGATTCACACTCAAAGAGTTATACCTACATGCCCGATGCCGTATTACGCCTGAAAAAAGGGACCGACCGCCGCCTGCGTGGTGGCCATTTGTGGATCTACAGCAACGAGGTCGATATTGCCGCGACTCCACTTAAGGGCATGGTGCCCGGCAGCTCGGTGGTGGTTGAAGATGCCCGGGGCAAGCCCCTCGGTGCGGCAACGGTAAATCCGGCCAGCCTGATTTGTGCCCGGCTCTACAGTCGTCAGTCCAATAGGGAGCTCGATACCAGTCTACTGGTCGATCGCCTTAAAACCGCCCTGAGTCAGCGCGAGCAGCTCTACCCCGAGCATTGTTACCGCCTGGCCTATGGCGAAGCGGATTTACTGCCGGGACTGATTGTCGATCGCTATGGCGATTATCTGGCCCTGCAAACCACCACGGCGGGCATGGATCGTCGAATGCCCCTGGTGCTTGAAGCCCTGGTTGAAGTACTCAAGCCAAAGGGCATTATCAGTAAAAATAACGGCGCCTTTCGCCTCGCCGAGCAACTGCCCGAAGAGCAGAGTGTCCTTTTTGGCGAAGTACCCGAACAGGTCGAGCTGGTTGAAAATGGCTGCCGCTTTTTAGCGCCGCTGGTCGATGGTCAAAAGACCGGCTGGTTTTATGACCACCGGGAAAACCGTGCCTTTTTGCAGCGCTTTTGCGCGGATAAAAGCGTACTCGACGTGTTTAGTTATGCCGGTGGCTGGGGTGTGCAGGCCGCGGCGGCAGGGGCCTCGTCTGTGGTTTGTGTCGACTCCTCGGCAAGGGCCCTCGACCTGGTGCAACATAATGCTGAGCTCAATGGCCTGGGCGAGCGAGTTGCGAGCTTGCAGGGCAAGGCGGCGGAGGTGATGAAGGCCTTGCAGAAAGAGCAGCGCCGCTTTGACATTATTGTGCTCGATCCGCCGGCCTTTATTAAGCGCAAGAAAGATCAGAAACAGGGCGAAAAGGCCTACCACCAAATTAATGAGCTGGCGATCAAGCTACTGCAGCCCGGCGGCCTGTTGGTATCGGCTTCTTGCTCCATGCACTTGCCGGCCGATCGCTTGCAGAATATTGTTCGCAGTGCCGGTGGCACGCGCAGTCGTCGCATGCAGCTGCTGGCTACGCTGGGCCAGGGGCCGGATCACCCGGTTCATCCCTCCATCGCTGAAACCTCTTATTTGAAAGCGATTTTTGCGCGCGATCTGGGCTGATTAGCTCGTGATCCAATAAACCGAGCGACTACTGATTGCTATGTGCCTCGTTACCCTCGCTTTTCAGCACCACCCCCGCTACCCGCTAATTGTGGTGGCCAATCGGGACGAATTTTATGATCGTCCCACCCAGCCCGCCGAATTTTGGGCCGATAGCCCAAGCATTCTCGCCGGCCGGGATCTCGACGCCGGTGGCACCTGGTTTGGTGTCGACCGCAGAGGCAACTGGGCCACCGTGACCAATACCCGTGGTGGCGGCTACTACGCCGATAAATCCCGGGGCGGGCTGCCCACCGGCTTTCTACTCAGCGAGGCTGACAGCCAGAACTATTTCGACGAGGTACTGGAGGAGGGTGGGCTCTACAGTGGCTTCAATCTGCTTGCGGGCTCGGCCCATGAATTGCTGTATTGCACCAACGCCCGAGGTGGCACCCAGCATTTAAATCCGGGTATTTATACCCTCAGCAATGACGCCCTCGATACGCCCTGGCCCAAGTCCGAACTGGCGCGAGCCAGGCTGGGTGCCTCTATAGAAGATGATGTGCTTGATAGTGAGGGCTTACTTGCGGTGCTGGGTTCGCGGCAAACCTTTGCCGATCACCTGCTACCCGATACCGGCCTGGGTATCGATATGGAGCGCAGTTTGTCGTCGCCATTTATTGTCGGCCCCAGTTATGGCACACGCTGCACCACGGTACTGCTGATCGATAATCAAGGTAAGGTTGAGTTTGCCGAGCAAAATTTTGTTAAGGGTAAGCCGTTGGGCAAGTTGCGCCAGTATCGCTTCTGCGTCGATTGAGGCGAGCCCTGACTTCGCGATAAATTTTTTTAATTCAGACTGGGACTAGTCGTCGGCCGTATCAGCCTGGCAATTTCGGGTCGATCAAGGACGTCTTTTAAATAGCTCTCAATGGCAAAGCTGTCGGTCAACAGGCAGGCCTGTTCGGCGAAGTGACTCATCTCACTGAGTGTTAACTGCCGCAAGATGGCTTTCACGCGTAGCAAGTTAGCAGAGCTCATCGACAAAAATTCATAGCCCATACCCACTAGTAAAATGGCGCCGAGAGGGTCGCCGGCGAGTTCGCCGCAGACGCTGACCGGGCAGCGATATTTTTTGGCGTCGTCGAGAATGATGCGCAGGGCCTTGAGCAGGCTGGGGTGGAAGCTGTGATAGAGCTCGGCGACCCGGGGGTTGTTGCGGTCGACGGCGAGCAGGTATTGGGTTAGATCGTTGGTGCCAACGGAAATAAAATCGACTCGCTTGGCGATTTCACCAATTTGATACACCGCTGCGGGCACCTCGATCATGGCGCCAATGGCGGGCATGTCGAAGCGGTAGCCCTCCTCGAGAGTCAACTCGCGGTAGACCCGTTTGATGAGTACCAGGGCGCTGTCCAGTTCCTCGGTATTGGAAATCATCGGCAATAAAATGCGCAGATTATTGAGGTCGATACTGGCGCGCATCATGGCCCGCAGCTGTACCAGGAATATTTCCGGGTGGTCGAGGGTGACGCGGATGCCGCGCCAGCCGAGAAAGGGGTTTTCCTCCTCGATGGGAAAGTAGGGCAGGGCCTTGTCGCCGCCAATATCGAGGGTGCGCATGGTCACCGGGTGGGGGCTGAACATGTCCAATTGCTCGCGATAGAGCTGGCGTTGCTCCTCCTCGGAGGGGAAGCGCTCGCGCATCAAAAAGGGTATCTCGGTACGGTACAGACCGACGCCCTCGGCCCCCCTGTCAAGGGAGAGCATGGAGTCGATGCGCAGCCCGGTATTGACCCACAGGGAGATGTGTTGGCCGTCGAGGGTGATGCTGGCTTCGTCCTTGGTGGCCTCCAAATCGGCGGCGAAGTCGCTCTCTTCTTTGTAGACCTTTTCGTAAGCCTCGAGGTGCTGGCCGGTGGGTGAATTAATAATCAAGCCCTGGTGGGCATCAATAATTAGCTCGCAGCCATCCAGCTCCGCCCAGGGTAGATCAATGGCGCCCATGATGGTGGGTATGCCCATTGCTCTGCCGAGAATGGCCATGTGGGAGTTGTAGGAGCCCTTGGCGGAGACCATGGCGCGGATATTTTCAAAGGGTACGTCGGCGAGATTGGGTGCGGCCAGTTCTTCGCCGATTAAAATGGTGTTTTTGGGATAGTGTTTTTCTTCGTGCTGCTGTTGTTGCAAATAGCCCAGCACCCGGCGACCGAGGTCGCGAACATCGGTGGCGCGCTCGCGCAGGTAGGGGTTTTCCATGGCGCTGAAGGTGCGGATATGCTCGATGATGACCCGGCTCCAGGCGTATTGCGCCGACAGCCCCGTCTTGATGCGCTCGCTGACTTCACCACCCAGAGAATTGTCGTTGAGCATGCTGACGTAAACATCGAAGAGGGCTATTTCTTCGGGGTTCAATTTGTCCGACAGATCCTGGTGAACCGTTTTTAAATCTCGAATCGTACTGTCCAGGGCATCTCGAAATTGCGCCAGTTCACCGTCAATATCTTGAGTGCGACGTTTCGGCACGGCGTGTAGATCGGCCGCCGGTGCGACCACAACGCCGACGCCAATGCCAATGCCGGGGGCGCTGGCGAGACCGGAATAGTGAACCTCGCCAGAGGCGTTATCCGGCTCCAGTCCGGGAGATAGGGCGCGGGCGAGCTCGCCGGTTGCCTCGGCATGGGCAATAATGCCGGCCAGTTGGGCGGCGATGGTGATCAGAAAGGCTTCTTCACTCTCATCGAAACGGCGGCGCTGTTGTTGCTGTACTACCAGTACACCGAGCACGGTGCGGTGGTGGATGATGGGTGAGCCGAGAAAGGCGCTGAACTTTTCTTCGCCGGTTTCAGGGAAATAGGCGAAGCGGGGGTGAGTCTCGGCGTGCTCGAGGTTGAGGGGCTCGGCCTTATGGGCGACCAGGCCCACCAGGCCCTGGTCTCGGCTCATCGACACCTTGCCCACCGCGGCAGGCAGTAGGCCGTCGGTGGCGGCGAGTACATAGGCGTCGTTTTTTACATCGAGTAGATAGACCGAGCAAATACCGGTACCCATCACCGCTTTCACGCGGTGCACGATGATTTCCAGCAGGGCGTCAAAATCGCTGGCGGCGTTGACCTCCTGGAGGATATTGCGCAGTGAGTTCAGCATGGATGGCTCACTATTGGGGTTTCAGTTTTTGTTCTAAATCGCTGTGGATCTGGGACAGCTCCTTCAGGGCCCGGCGGTAGACATCGCGCTTGAAGTCAACAACCTGGCTGATGGGATACCAATAGTTGACCCAGCGCCAGCCGTCAAACTCGGGTTTTTTACCGCAGTCAAAGCGAATGCGCTCGGGGGTGGAGTTGAGTCGTAGCAAAAACCACTTTTGCTTTTGGCCGATGCAGGTGGTGGTCTCGCCCTGACGGATATAGCGCTTGGGAAGGCGGTAGCGCAACCAGCCACGGGTGTGGGCGAGGATGCTGACGTCGCTTTTCTCGAGACCGATCTCCTCGTGTAACTCTCGGTACATAGCATCGCGGGGGCTCTCCCCGGGGTCGATACCGCCCTGGGGGAACTGCCATGCGTTTTGCCGGACGCGTTTGGTCCACAGCAGCCGGCCCTTGCCATCGGCGACAATAATGCCTACGTTGGGGCGAAACCCATCTTCATCGATTGTGTTCATTGTGGCCGCCAGCGTCTCTTGTTGTCGGCCATTGTTCCACAGTTGCTCGGGGTGCGGCAAATAGTGTCAAAATTGTACATTGAGTGCGCTGTGGATAGCCGGTATTCTGCCTGCTTTTATGGCCACCACAAAAGAGTAAAGAATGCCCCTGGCGCTGTTTGATTTGGACAATACCCTGCTAGCCGGCGACAGTGATTACGCCTGGGGCGAATTCCTGGTGCGTGAGAAAAAGGTCGATGCCGATCACTATGCGCGTATGAATACGCAGTTTTATGAGGATTATCAACTGGGTAAGCTCGATATTTTTGAGTACTTGCGCTTTGCCCTGGCGCCCCTGGCGGCCCTTGAGCCACAGGAGTTACTGGAGTTGCATGACAAGTTTATGGCTGAGGTGGTGAGCCAAATGTGGCTGCCGGCAGCCGAGGCCCTGGTTGAAAATCATCGTCGCGCTGGGGATAGACTGGTGGTGATTAGTGCCACCAATCGTTTTATCGTCGAGCCCATTTGCCAGCGCTTCGGTATTGGTGAGGTGATTGCCACCGAGCTTGAACAAAAAGACGGTCGCTATACCGGCAATGTCGCCGGCGTGCCAAGCTATCAGCAAGGCAAGGTAACGCGCTTACAGGGCTGGCTCGAAGCCAACGGCGAAACACTGGAGGGCAGTAGTTTTTACAGCGACTCAATCAATGACTTGCCGTTGTTGGCCGAGGTTGATAAGGCGGTGGCGGTGAACCCCGATGATTTATTGTCAGCCGAGGCGAGCAAGCGCGGTTGGCCGATCCTGGATCTGCGCGGTGCTTAGCGCACGTGGTGCAATGCTTCCCATCCTTTAGGTTTATCTGGTGGCATCCAGGGCCAGGCACTGCGCTCGGCCGTGCCAGTGCTAATATGCGGCCGTATCTAAAATTATACGATAATTGATAAAGGCCTCTTGATGCTGACATATCCTGAAATTGACCCCGTACTCGCCAGCCTCGGGCCCTTTCAAGTGCACTGGTACGGGGTGATGTATCTCCTGGGTTTGAGTGCCGCCTGGCTATTGGCGAGGTCGCGCAGCCAGCGCGCCTGGTCGCCGTTGCGGCGTGACCAGGTTGAGGATTTAATTGTCTACGCGGCCTTCGGGGTGATACTCGGTGGCCGCTGTGGCTATGTGCTGTTCTACAACTTTGATAAGTGGCTGGCCGACCCACTGTGGTTGTTGCGCATTTGGGAGGGCGGTATGGCCTTCCATGGCGGCCTGCTAGGGGTGATCGTCGCCCTGCTGCTCTATGCGCGTAAATTGCAACAACCCTGGTTGGCGGTGGCTGACTTTGTCGCGCCATTGGTGCCCTTAGGCCTGGGTCTGGGCCGAATCGGCAATTTTATTGGCCAGGAGCTTTGGGGGCGCGCCAGTGATTGGCCGGTAGCCATGATTTTTCCCCGCGATCCCGAGCAGCTGGCCCGCCACCCCTCCCAGCTCTACCAGGCCAGCCTCGAGGGTCTGCTGCTCTTCATCATTCTCTTTATGTACTCTCGCCGCCCGCGGCCAGAGGGCGCAGTGAGTGGCCTGTTCTTATTGCTCTACGGCCTGTTTCGCTTTGGCGTCGAATTTGCCCGTGAGCCCGACGGCCATATCGGCTTTGATCTATTCGACTGGGTGACTCGCGGGCAGTTGCTGAGCCTGCCGATGGTGGCTGGCGGTATACTGCTATTGATTTACAGCTATTGGCGCAAGCGAGAGGTCAGGGCGGTAAGAGCTTGAGTGATGGACCCGGCTCGATGGGATGAATTTTAAGAGGTAGTTATGCAGCAATATCTGGATTTGATGCGCCATGTGCGTGATAGCGGTGTCGAAAAAGGCGACCGAACCGGCACCGGTACGCGCAGTGTCTTTGGTCATCAGATGCGCTTTGATCTCGCCGAGGGCTTTCCCCTTGTCACCACCAAAAAAGTACACCTGAAATCCATCATTTACGAATTGCTGTGGTTTTTGAAGGGCGATACCAATACCCAATACCTGCGTGACAACGGCGTATCGATCTGGGATGAGTGGGCCACGGATAGTGGCGACCTCGGCCCGGTGTACGGTTATCAATGGCGTACCTGGCCTCAACCCAGTGGTGGTGCTATCGATCAAATCACTGAAGTTATCGAGCAGTTGCGCACCCGGCCCGATTCGCGGCGTTTAATTGTTTCCGCCTGGAATCCGGCGCAATTGCCCGATGAAAGCGTTTCCCCCCAGGCCAATGTCGAGCAGGGTCGCATGGCCCTCGCCCCCTGCCACGCCTTTTTTCAGTTCTACGTGGCCGACGGCAAGCTCAGCTGTCAGCTCTACCAGCGCAGTGCCGATGTTTTTCTCGGCGTGCCCTTTAATATTGCCTCGTATGCATTATTGACCCTGATGGTGGCCCAGGTTACAGGCCTGCAGCCCGGTGAGTTTATCCACACCCTGGGAGATGCCCACCTCTATTTGAACCATCTAGAGCAGGCCGATAAGCAGCTCGGCCGCGACTTAAAAGCGCTGCCTACGATGACCTTGAATAAGAATGTTAGCGATATTTTTAACTTTTCGTATGAAGACTTCACTCTACAGGGCTACGAGCCCCATCCGGGCATAGCGGCGCCGATTGCGATTTAACAGGCCCTTGAAATTCTACTAACTCGGCCATCTACAGGAGCGGGGAGCCGTCAGTCTTAATTGATCTTGATTAAAGGTTGAGAGCGGCGCTATGGCCGGCGTAAAGCACTAGATGGAGGTGTTTGTCGGTTCGTGGCTGTGCAGGGTGTTGGCTAGTGCGTGACTGTCGAGAGGCGGGGCTTAATTGCCCTGGGCGTTTGCGCTGCAAAAACGCTCAGGGCAAGGCTTTACTAGCCGCCAATATAAGCGGCGACATTGTCGATATCGGCATCGCTGAGCATGCCCGCCATGCCATTCATCACCGGGCTAGAGCGCGTACCACTTTTGAAATCACTCAGGGCTTGTTTGATGGTTGCCGCATCTTTGCCGGCCAACTTGGGCGTGCCAGCAGTGGGTGCGGCGCCGCTGGCGCCATGGCAACCAACACAACCCCTGGTGGCAAATGTGGTTTTTCCCGCTGCTGCGTCGCCGGCCAGTGCCGTATTGGCACTGAGTGCTAATGCCCCGCTAATAAGGAGGGTGCTGAGTATTTTCATCGATGGATTCCTGTTGAGGTTGAAATAGCACAAGGTGCTGATGTGGGCAGGACGGCCATTCTATGGCTTCCGACCAGCGCGCACCCTGCTGTAGTACTAACTTTTAGCATTCGTTGTTGATGATGCCTGGTGTAGTGGCCTGGCCACGATTATTCCGCACATAATTGTCCAGACACCCACCGGCTAGCATGGAGGCTTCGCCCTGGCAGCGGCGGGGAACAATAACATAGCTATGTATTAACGACGAAAGCGGTCTAAGATGGGGTAGAAGGCTGCCTGGCTAGTGGAGGGAAAGGTAGGTGAATTGCCAATAACTAAGGGCAGGGATATCGGATCATTTTGTTTGTCCCACACCCCTATTGAATAAATAATAAGGAAGTTAAGGCATGGCAATAAGCAACGAAGTGCGTGCAACTACATTAAATAAAAGGACAATGTCCAGCGGCCTGGTTCGTGTACTGTTACTTGGCATCGGCAGTCTTTCTGTTGTTTTAGGGGTTGTCGGGATTTTTCTACCCATATTACCTACCACGCCCTTCCTACTTCTTGCGGCAGCCTGTTATGTACGCAGCTCACAACGTTTTTATGCCTGGCTGGTTTCCCACCCGGTGTTAAGCAAATATATTCTCGCCTATCTGGATGGCAGTGGTATTCCCCGCAAGGCCAAGTACTACACCCTGCTGACCATGTGGGTAACGATGGCGATTTCAGCCCTCATCGTTCCTATTTGGCAGGTCAGAATATTATTGCTGTGCATCGCGCTGCTGGTTTCAAGGTATATTTGGCGCTTGCCAGAGCCCAGTCTATAAATAGAACCTAGACTCTGGGTTTTTTAAAGCCGTACTAGGACAAGCTAGGTCAGCATTTCTGGGGTGATAACCCCCTCTGTATTTGCAACAAAGCCCTTCCAGACGCCCATATACTCAACAAAGGTATCGCTAAGTCCCTCGGCGCGTAAATGATCGGCCGAAACGGGATTACTCAAGGGGGTAAAGCCCTTATCGTTTGCTAGCAGGTTGGGGAAGTCATGATGAATGATGGCGGCACGACCGAGTAAAATAAAGTCGATACCACTTTCCATACATTGTTTTGCTTCCTCTGGGGTGCGGATTTTACCGGCGATACCGAGGCGCACATCGCCTCGCTTAAGCGCAGTAAAGCAATCCATCAATGTACGGCCTTTGTGGGCTTCCTCTGTGGGTTCTTTAAAGGCATCCCACAGGGACATATCCAGATAATCAATTTGTGCTTCGTCGAACAGGCGCTGCGCGACCGCGAGAGCCTCGTCGAGCACAATACCAAAGCGCTCGGGGGTTAAGCGCACACCGACATTAAAGTCTTTGCCGCAGCGTTGGCGAATGCCGGCGATGATATCAAACAGAGGGCGGGCGCGGTTTTCCAGCGAGCCGCCGTACTGGTCGTCGCGGCGATTGGTGTCGCTACTGAGGAACTGGCAGAGGATGTAACCGTGGGCACCGTGAATTTCCACGCCGTCAAAACCGGCTTTTTCGGCGCGCTCGGCAGCGGCGATAAAGTCTTCAATCACTTGCTCAACTTCAGCCGTTGACAGTGCGCGGGCACCGGACTCTTCATGGGCTGATGGGGCAACGGGCTTGGTGCCAATCAACTCTTCGGGCGAACGGTGGCCGGCGTGGTGCAACTGAACAATCGACAAACTATCGTTTTTGTTAATACCGGCGGCCAAGCGTGTCAGCCCCTCGAGGTGATCGTCAGAAAAAATACCCAGCTGCCCAGGAAAGCCCTGGCCAATGGCCTGCACGTGGGCGGCGCAGGTCATGGTCATGCTAAAGCCACCCTCGGCGCGCATGGTCAGCCACTTATACTCATCGTCCGACAGGGTGCCGTCGGGATGGCTTTGCAAGTTGGTTAGCGGTGCCAGTGCAAAGCGGTTTTTCAGGGCGGGGCCGCGCAGGAAGGTCAAGGGCTCGAATAGGGGCTGCATAGGAATAATTCTCGATTAAAAAGCGAAATGCCGGGCTGGATAGTAAGGCTTTAGTCGGTGGGGGGTCAATTCATGGGGCTTGGCAGGGCATTGAGTGAACAGCTTGCGATGGGTGGTCGTCGGGAGGGGTAAATAGCTTTGCTGCGCGCTCGTTGACCCAAAGCGCTGGTAAGCCTGCGGGAAATTGGGCCACCACTGCCGCCACCCCTTATGGCGCTAATTGGCCACAGCGACATCGTCCGTCAGGTTCTTAGGCAATGCTCTTTTTAAGCATGGCTAACAAGCCTCGTTAGCTCCTAAACCCTCGGTGTTATCCAGATGCGACAATTCACCACAGCGAGGTGCGACAATTAGCCACATAGCAGGTGGGCCCCAGGCATTTAAAATACCCGCTGGAAAGTTTTTGAGGGGTACCTCTGTGTCTACCAACAAAGTCGTTCGTCAGGTCCGAGTCTTAAGCAGGGACGTTAGTCCATTGGCAGCCACGGCGCTGAGCTTTTTATTGTCGCCGTTCACCATTGCTGGGTCGCTTATAGACTTGCCAACAGGTGAGCCTCCCCTGTTGGAGACCATCGTCATTACCGCCAGTGGTAGTGCCAATACCCTGGCCGACACGGCGGCGAGTATCGGCGTGATCGCCGAACATGAGATCGAGGAGTTAAACCCGACTCACCCCGCCGAGTTAATGAATCGCATCCCGGGGGTTAATATCGTGCAAGTTGGCTCCAGTGGCGAGGGGGTGATGGCGGCCATTCGCCAGCCGGTGTCGACCAGTCCGGTGTATTTGTATTTGGAGAATGGCGTGCCGACGCGGGCAGCGGGCTTTTTCAACCACAATGCCCTGTACGAGGTGAATGTCAGCGGTGCCAACGGCGTCGAGGTGATTAAGGGACCGGGTTCCGCGCTCTATGGCAGCGACGCCATCGGTGCGGTGGTGAATATCCTCAGTGGTCGACCCCCTCGGGAGGACGCATTTAGCCTCAATGTCGAGGGCGGCGAAGACGGCTATGGGCGCGTGCAGCTGAAGGGCGCCAAGCTTATCGGCAATCAGGGCTTCACCGGCAAGCTCGACATCGCCGATAACGATGGTTGGCGCGAACAGACGGCCAGCGAGCGCGCTTCATTTACCGGTTCGTGGAATACCCTCATCGGCGACGATTGGCGCGTCAATACGGTGTTTACCGGCACTATTCTCGATTACGAAACGGGCGGCAGTGGTCTGCGCTATGAGGACTACAAGGATGAATCCGAGCAATTTGGCAATTTGATCGGCTACCGCGACGTGCGGGCCTTCCGTATTTCGTCGGCCTTTGAACGAGACTTCTCCAACAGCAGCTTGAGTATTACCCCGTTTTTACGCAGCAACGACCTAGAGTACGTGGCCACCTGGACCCTCAACACCGGTCGGGTCAGTCCGCCTCCGCCCTGGTGCCCCAGTTGCTCCGCCTCTCTCGACTCTCAGGACGCCCACATTAATGAAAGTGGCCACGATTCGATTGGCACCTTAATTAAGTGGGATTACGACCTGGGCGCTGACAGCTTTGTGGTCACCGGCCTGGATATCGACTACAGCGCGGGCTATCAAAAGCAGACCTATATTGAGCGCAGCGACACGGATACTGGTGACTACTGGCTGGCGTATACGCCGGCGGGTTTACTCTACGACTACGATGTCGATGTGCTGTCGCTGTCGCCCTTCGTGCACTACGAAAATCAGCTCAGTACGGCACTGCGCATCAGTGCCGGGCTGCGCTATGACTATTCTCGTTACGACTACGAGGACAACATGGCCGCTGGTGTCGTCGACCCCCTGCACCTGCGCCCGGAAGATCAGGCGGTGGACTTCGAGCACCTCAGCCCCAAGCTCGGATTGACCTATCAGTTTAGCGCGGACATTAACGGTTACGCCTCCTATCGCCACGCCTTTCGTGTGCCCTCCAGTGACCAATTGTTTCGCTCCGGCAGCACCGCCGACTCCACCGATCTCGAGCCGGTCAAGGTCGACAGCTTTGATATTGGCCTGCGCGGCAATTTGACCGAGCGCATCGCCTTCGACAGCAGTATTTACTACATGCTGAAAGAGGACGATGTTCTCAGTGTCCTCGATGGCAATACCGGCGCGCGCCGCAACACCAATGCCGGTGAGACCGAGCACTACGGCATCGAGTTGGGCCTGGACATCATCCTCAGCGAGACGGTAGATCTCTATATCGCCTACACCCAGTCCGAGCATAGATACAAAGACTGGCAGGACCGCAGCGGCGACTACTCGGGCAATGATATGCCCAACGCCCCGGAAAACTTTGCCAATGTACGCCTGCGATATGGCCCTGCCTGGTTAAATGGCGGTCGCATGGAGATGGAGTGGATACACCAGGGCGAGCACTGGATCGACGAGCAGAATGACGACGATGATCGTGCCACAGACAGGGATACCTATGAGGGGCACGACCTGATGAATATCAGAGCTAACTACCGACTCAGCCCCCAGCTTGAACTCTCGCTGCGGGTCTTGAACGTCACCGATGAACTCTACGCCGAAACCACCAGCAAGTGGGGGCCGACCTATACCCCGGGGCGGCCACGCAGCGCCTTTGTCGGTGCCAAATATACCTTCTAATATTTAGTCCGCCAGACACCGGCGGCTTATTAATGCGCCCAAGGGCCTGTTGACATGAGATTGTGTAACAGGCCCTTGGGCGAGCGTCATGGTTATGATTGGCAGGCGTGTAAAACAAGCCTGCCAAGCGCTCGTATGTTGTGTTTATATGAGCGCCGTTGAGCAGGCCCACAATGAGAACCTCTATGGCTAGTACCACCCTGTACCGCTGGCATCGACGCATAGGCCTGGCGGTATTTGCCGCCATTATTGCCTGGGCGCTGAGTGGCTTGAGCCACCCCATTATGTCGCGCCTCAACCCTCGGCCGGTGGCCATGCAGCCGCCACTGTCGAGTGCGGCCATTGCCGAGCTCGCGCCACTGTCGACGGCCCTGTCGGGCAATGGCATTACGGAGTTTCGTCGGGCCCAGCTACTGAATATTGATGAGGCCAGTTTTTATCGGGTCGAACACGGCGCTAAGGTAAGCTATATCAATGCCCGCAGCGGCCAGCGAGCGGCTATTGATGACCCTGCCTACGCCGAACAACTGGCGCGCCATTATTTAGGCGACGCGAGCAGTAACATCGCCGCCATTGAATTAATCACCGCTTTTAACGAAGACTATCTGTACGTCAATCGCTTTTTGCCGGTCTATAAAGTGACCTTTGCTCGGCCCGATAATATGCGCGCCTATGTCGAGCTTAGCACCGGTCGCCTGGCGACCCTGATCGATGACCGCAAGGCCTTCGTGGGCTGGGTGTTTCGTCAGCTCCACTCCTGGGTCTTCATTGCCAACCCCTGGCTGCGCACCATCGCCATGAGTGTGATGTTGTTGGCCGGCATGGGCTTAAGTCTTGCCGGTTTGCTGATGGCCTGGCGGGGCCGCTCAAAAGATACCGCGGCGGAAAATGTTGGTGAGCCGTCACAGGGGCCGGGTCGTGGCAGCGTCTGGCACCGACGCCTGGGTATCGGTTTTGGTGTGTTAATGGTGAGCTTCTGTTTTTCCGGCCTCTACCACCTGCTTAACAAGCCGATAGTTGCGCCGCCGGCCCTGTCCGTGCCCTTGACTGTCTTTAATGCCGAGGACTTAACGTTGGATTGGCAGGCCGTGGCTCAGATCAACGGTGGCGAGTCTTTTAGTCGGGGTAGTTTGGTTGAGGTCGATGGTGAGGCCTATTTGCGCCTGGCCCTGGCGGCACCCCAGGCCGCCGCTAAGCCTAAAAAAGCGGTAATGGAGCATCACTCCAGTAAGCCCATGACACCGCGTGACGGCCCGCTGTATATCAATGCCCGGACCTCTGAGCTCTGTGCCGATTGCGAGCACCGGCATGTGCTAAACCTCGCCGCGCACTATGGCGGGTCAGGCTATAGCGCCTCTGCTGGGCAGCTTGAAAAAATCACTCGTTTCAGCAGCGACTACGGCTTTATTAATAAGCGCATGCCGGTATACGCGGTGCGCTACGGTGGCGATGGGGTAAGGGGTGTCGAGCCACACAGCCTGTTTGTCGAAACCGCGACCGGAGCACTGGCGGCCCGCACCAGCCCCGCTAGCAAGTGGGAGGGCTGGTCCTTTAGCTACCTGCACAAGTGGCACTTTTTTGACCCAGTCAGTAAAACCCTGCGTGATATTTTATTGATTGTCACCACCCTGGCACTCACCGCGTTGTGTTTACTGGGTGTTTGGGTGTCGTTTAAGCCCCGCACCAGGGTTTGATGACGGGTTTCTCGTCGATTCATTGTCCAGGGGCATTATTTTCTAATCAGTGTTTGCGTGAAAAGCGGATTCATAGATAATGGTGGCGGCAGTAGCCAAATAAGATCCATTATTATTTACAAACAGCGGGAAGAGAGCCTTGGCAAGAATTTCATTGATCGTTGCGGTGGCCGATAACGGCGTTATCGGCAGCAATAACCAACTGCCCTGGCACATTTCTGCGGACCTCAAATACTTCAAGCGCGTCACCCTGGGCAAGCCGATTATTATGGGTCGCCTCACCTACGAATCTATTGGCAGGCCACTGCCGGGGCGCAGCAATATTGTCATGACTCGCGATAGTGCCTGGCGGGCCGAGGGCGTTGAGCGGGCTGGGGATTTAACCGAGGCACTGGCCCTTGCCAATAAAATTGCCGATGAGTCCGGGCTTGAAGAAGTGATGATTATCGGCGGTGCCACGATTTACCGCGAGGCCCTACCCCGGGCCGACAGGCTCTATTTGACGCGCGTGCACACGCGGGTCGAGGGGGATGCTTTTTTCCCCGAGCTGGATTTGAGCGAGTGGCGGGAAACGCTTGTCGAGGAGCTGGCTGGTGAGGGGCAAACACCGCCCTGTAGCTTTGTGCAACTGGATAGGGATTAAGAAAATTCATTTGTATGCCTGATCAAAAAGTTGCCGTGGTTCACCTATGGGGGATAGACGGTAGTCCTGGTGCGTAGGTGGCGGTCTGAGACTGTGCAAGAAATATTCGATTTTGGTCTTGATTATTAGTTGGCATTGGGGTAGCTTTTGGCGATGATTGTCGTTGTCTTCTTAAGGGTGTGGTGCCTCCGTAGTTTACTATGATCGTCTGTGAATAGCTCAGTTGGACGTCCAGTCACTGAACGATAGAGTTGCGAAGTTATAATAAAAATAAATTTTAAAATGTGTAGAACCCGAAAAGATATATAATTATTAAAATAATAAGATGTGGTTGTCAGAAGTTGCGAAATGACTAAAAAGTAACTTCGAATGCGTTGCTTAAAGGCGCTCTGGAAATTGGTTTTCCGTACGCTCGTTTCTAATAATGAGGAAGGACATGAGAATTATTTTACCAAAAGCAGCAATAGCTGGAGTGTTTGTTGCTACGCAATTGCTGGCAGTTAGTGTTGGGGCGGCAGAAGTCGATAGGGTTCTTAAGGTTGGTGCGAGTAAAACCGCCTCTGCGCAGAGTTCACAAAAGCGTATCGATAAATTAGCGGATCAAACTTACGATATCTTGCAGGACTTTCGTATCGTCAATAAGGAGATTGAAGGCCTTCAAGTTTATAACGCACAACTAGAAAAACAGCTGGAAAACCAGCAGCAGACCATGAATGACATTGCAGATTCTATTGAAAATGCAACGGTTATTGAACGACAGATAACGCCGTTGTCGATCAAAATGCTTGATGCTCTGGAGCAGTTTGTCAATTTAGATCTCCCTTTTCAGCACGACTTAAGGCTCGGGAGTATTGCTCAGGTGCGATCAAACCTTGAAGCTAGCCGGTTTAGTTCTGCCGAAAAATTTCGCCAAGTGTTGGAGCTTTACGATATAGAGCTTGAATACGGTAATACTATTTCAGAATTCAGTGGCTTGTTGCCTATTGATGGGCAAGAGCGTCAAGTTACCTTTTTTAGGGTGGGGCGAATAGCACTTCTCTACCAAAGTTCAGACCAAAGTCAAAGTGGCGTGTGGGATGCGCGTACCAAAGAGTGGCAGCCACTACCCTCCGGTGAATATCGCACTGCAACAGCTAAGGGTATTCGAATAGCCAAAAAACAAGCGGCAATAGGCGTCCTTAATCTACCAATTTCTTCACCGGAGGTGGCGCAATGAAAGGCGTTATAAAACGTAGTCTCGGCGTATTTATTATTGGTGGCTTGTTTATCTCTGGGGGAGCTTTTGCGGCTCAGCAGGCGGCATCTCTCGATGAATTATTAGAGATGGTAAAAAGCGCAAAAATTAACGAATCTAAAGCGCATAAAAATCGTGAGCAAGCATTTTTAAATGCTAAAAGTGAACAGAAAAGTTTATTGAAAAAAGCCAAGACTGAAAAAAAATCTGAAGAGGTCAAAAGTGAAAGGCTGGAAAAGTTATTTGCTGAAAATGAAATCAAGTTAGAAGCACAAAATGAACAGTTACAGCGACGCCTGGGATCGTTGAAAGAGCTATTTGGCCATCTCACCTCCACAGCTGGCGATGCAGTGGTCACGATGGAGCAATCAATAGTGAGCGTGCAGTTTCCGGGTCGTACTGAAAAACTAGGAGAGCTCATTGAAAAAATGAGCAGCAGTACACGACTGCCAAGCCTTGAAGAAATTGAGGGTTTATGGTTTGAAGTGAACAGGGAAATGATCGAAGCAAGTAAAACCGTGCGGTTTCCGGCGGAGTATATTCGCGCCAGTGGTGAGAAGGTTACTCGGGACATCGTTAGAGTGGGTAGCTTTAATCTGTTATCTGATGGCAGCTATTTAATGTACTCGCCTGCTACAGGTGTCTTGTCTGAGTTGCCGCGCCAGCCCGCAAGCGCACTGACTAAAGCAGCAAAAGCCTTGCAGACTTCAACGGATGGCTTCGTACGCACGGGTATTGATCCGACCGGTCCGAGTGGCGGTGGTTTGTTGCGTGCTTTAATTGATACGCCAACACTCCTTGAAAAATGGCATCAGGGCCGGGAGATTGGCTATATTATTTCAGCTGTCGGTGTTGTCGCCATTCTATTAGCTTTGTGGCGTTTCATCGTGTTGTCGGGGGTGTCACGTAAGATTAATGCGCAACTTCGATCCTCTGAGGCTAATGGAAATAATCCTTTGGGCAGGGTTTTATTAGTAGCCGAAGAGAATAAGGGGCTTGATGCTGAGTCGATGGAGCTTAAGCTTCATGAGGCTATCTTAAAAGAGCGGCCAAAGATTGAATCAGGTGTTAATTTGTTAAAAATTATTGCCATGGTCGCCCCGCTAGGTGGTTTGTTGGGTACGGTGACGGGGATGATTGTGGTCTTTCAGCAGATTACAATTTTCGGCGCGGGCGATCCTAAGATGATGGCAGGAGGTATTTCCCAGGCCCTGGTAACCACGGTATTAGGTTTGGTTGTTGCCATTCCAACGGTATTAATGCACACCTGGGTCAATGGTTATGTACAGCGAATCTTGCATATTATGGAAGAGCAGAGTGTGGGTATCGTGGCTGAGCAAGTCGAGAGGTCGTAGTCTTGTTTTATTTACTGGAGCTACTTGAGGGTGTCTCGGACTTTATGGATCTTGGGGGGACTGTCCTTTGGTTTCTCGTTGTTTTATTGGCCGTCATGTGGACCTTTATTTTCGAGCGAATTTGGTATTTCAAGGCTGGCTTGAATAAGGATAAATCGTTAATTTTAGATGCATGGGCTGCCAGACGGGAACGTAAATCGAGGAGTGCCCATCAGATAAGAAATAAATACCTTTCTCAAATAAATATGAAAATTGACCAGTACCTGGCATTAATTAAAGCGTTGATAGCCTTGGCACCGTTATTTGGTTTGCTCGGAACAGTCACAGGAATGATTACCGTATTTGAGGTTATGGCGCTGACAGGTGGAGGTGATGCCAAGGCTATGTCAAGTGGCGTTTCCATGGCGACAATTCCAACAATGGCTGGCATGGTCGCTGCTCTTTCAGGTGTGTTTGGTTTTACTTATCTGGAGCGTTTGGCGAGAAACGAAAAACAGTTAATGGAAGATAAATTAACCATGGACTAATGCTCCTTTCTAAAAACTTAGCTGTTACAGAGAAGGCCATTCGCTAGCAATATTTCAATCGTCCATGTTTAGGTATTAACTCAGGTAGTCACAGATATGCGAGATATTAGTAGAAAGGACGAAGATCAAGGTCAGGTGATAGATTTAACACCCATGCTTGATGTGGTGTTTATTATGCTGATATTTTTTATTGTCACAGCTTCATTTATTAAATCACCTGGCATAGACGTTCAAAAGGTGCGCACCGTAACGGCGGAAAAAACCAAGCCCAGTATTTTAGTCGGTATTTCTGAAAGTGATCAGATTTGGATGGATAAGAATTTGATAAAAGATAATTTGGTCAAGTTGCAATTAGTGCGTTTATTTGCGGATAACCCAAAAGGCGGAATGGTGATACAGGTTGATGGCAACGCTTCGATAGAAAAAATTGCCTTAGTTGCTGATGCGGCAAGAGAAGTAGGTATCACTAAAATTTCGGTATCGACACTCAATGACTAGCCCGCTGAACGTGAATAAATCAATAAGAGTGATCGGTGGGTTTATACTCGGTGGCGTCGTTACCTTTTTCCTACTTGTTTTGATGTATTTGTTAATTGCCAACAACGACACTGCCCTTGACGAACAGTCGGCACGAAAAATTTCTGATATATGGCAGCCCGATAGAAAGGTCAGTGAAAATATAAAGCCTGAAAAGCCTGAAAAGCCTGATATACCTGATGAGCCGCCCCCCGATTTACCTGAGCAAAATGTTGACATTGAAATGGAGCTAGATGCCGTTAGCATTGCAGCACCTACCTTAAATACAAACCTTAACATTGGTCTGGGTGGTGGTTTTTCACGCGATACAGATTATATCCCCCTCTACGTTCCTCAACCAATGTATCCCCGTCGGGCACTCTCTCGTGGTAAAGAGGGATATGCTGTTATTCAGGTAATTATTACCACAACCGGTGGGGTTCGAGATCCGGTTCTTTTGGAAGAATACCCGGCAAGTTATGGCTTTGGGCGTGCGGCGTTGAAGGCGGCTTTAAAGCTTAAATACAACCCAAGAGTAATCGATGGCAAAGCGGAAGAAGTCCATGGTGTCCTCTATAAATTTTCATTTGAACTAGAAAAATAATCTGACCAAAGCCGGGAGTTGAAATGGTGAGCGTAAAGGGCTTGTGCATTATTACGATGTGGGGTGGCACGATAAAAGCGCTACGAACTTTTATCCGCCGAGGACTAACATTGTGTTTTGGGCTGATTGTTTTACAGGCAGGCCTTTATGTTGCAGTTCAGGATGCTCGAATTTTTTTATGGAGTGATGCACAAGCCGCTGAGAAAAGTGAACAGCGAAAATTTGGCAAGGCTAAAACAAAAAAACGATCTTCTGTTGGTCAGAAATGTGGTGGAAAATTAGAACAGGCACAGCTAGAGCTTGAAGAAGAGCGATGGTCGCAAGCGCAAACCATACTCAAAGATTCTTTGGCATCGGCCTGTGTTTCGGGCTATGAAAAGTCACAAGTCTGGAATTTTTTGGCCTATACCTATTATTCCCGCGATAATATTAAACAGGCGATTAATAGCTATAAAAAAGTACTCGCTGAGCCTGAAACCGATGAGCGAATGAGGGCTGGTGTTTATTATTCAATTGCCCAGCTTTACTTTGTTAGTGAAGATTACGAAAATGCGGCTAAAAACCTTGAAATATGGATGAAGGAAGCCACTGTTGTTGGTGTCAGCGGTAAGGCTCTGTTAGCGCAGGCTTATTATCAGTTGAACAGAAAAAAGGACTCCCTTCGTCTACTCAGTAGTGTCATCAAGGAGTGGGTTGATAAAGGTAAAACCCCTAAAGAAAATTGGTGGGGGTTACAGCGGGTTATTTATTATGAAAACAAGAATTACAGGCAAACACTTGGCGTGTTAAAAAAGTTAGTAAAGCACTACCCTAAGTACAACTATTGGCGTCAAATGGGCGGTATGTATGCGGAGTTGAAACAAGATATTAATCATCTGGTCTCTACGGAATTAATTTATCTAGCGGGTAATACGGATAAAGAACGTGAGCTATTGAGCCTGGCTTATTTATTTATCGGTGCGGACGCGCCTTTCTTAGCTGCCCGAGTGGTCGAAAAAGGCTTTAAAGATAAGTTGATTGAGAAAACAGAGAAAAATATGGAGTTTCTTGGGCATGCCTGGCAGCAAGCACAGGATGGAAAAAAGGCGAGACCTGTTCTCGAAGAAGCGGCTAAATTATCTGACAAAGGTACGATATGGGCGCGTTTGGCGGGAGTTTATCTTGATCTTGGGGAAGATAAAAAAGCAGTAAGGGCATCGCGAAATGCTCTTAATAAAGGCGGATTAAAGCGCAAAGATTTGACTTACATGGTGCTGGGTAATGCTCAATTGAACTTGCATTGCTATAAAGATGCGGCTCAGGCTTTTGAAAAGGCGACTATGGATAGACGCAGTGCAAAATATGCCAGTAAATGGATCACCTATGCGGGTAATGAGGGTAAGAGGCGCAATAAATTGCGCGAGATGGGCGCTGATATTGTGGGGTGTTCGAAGGCATAAAAAAATTGAGCCCTGGATATACTATATCTAGGTTCGATAAAAAGCAGTTTGTATAAAAAATTTACCTAGCAGTTTTAATGATAAGTTTTTATTGTTTAGTTGCTAGGGAAATATCATAAATCCCTGCTTCGCGGGCTTGATCGGCGATTTTAATATAGATTACAGACTTGGCTTTGGGGTCGGCAGAAACAATTACTTTAGCTTCAGGGTTTTCGGCTCGAAGCCGCTCGACGTTGGCGCGTACAGATCGTAGGTCAATACGCCGCTCACCTAAAACAATATCGCCGTTGGGGCCCACGTTAAAGACAATATTTTTATTTTCCTTGTCGGGTGGCGGTTGATCCGTTATAGGGGGCCGTTGCACATCTATTGTTTTTTCATTGATAAAACTAGCGGTAACAATGAAAAAAATCAACATAATAAAAACCACATCCAGCATCGGTGTTAAATCGATTTGCGATTCTTCTTCTCGTCGTTGCCTACGGATAGTCATAAATCATCAATGCTTGTTGGCTTTATTATAAGTAATCAGCGCCATTCTAATTGCTTTCCCTTTATTATCAAGTCAATAAATCACTATTGTGGATCAAAGTAAATGTCCTTGTGTTGCCTTTAATCAATATAGTTGGCAATCGTTAAAATGTGGTTTACTATCCCAAGTAGATAACCGTCAATCATCTTCTCTATAATTATAAGTTATTTTACGTGACTGGGCGGTAATCTTGCAAGTGGGGTTTTTGTATATCGCGAAAAAAGAAACGAGAGCTATTTATTAAGCATTGAAGTTCTGCAGTATTGTGCAATTCAGTTTTCGATAATAAAAAATAAAATGCTAGGGGTGTGTCGCATGTCGAATGTTGGGAAAATCAAGCCACTGACAGCTGCCATTATTGTGGCTTCAAGTGCTGGCTTTACGAGTATCGCTTCAGGTGCGGAGGCGTTACAAACGCCCCCTCCTGCCTCTGATACAACGGGCAATGATATTACACAATCACGAGTTAAGGGCGCTTCAGCCATTTTGATGGAAGAGGTAGTTACTCGGTCACGTAAAAAGAGTACAGCGGAACAGGTGCAAGACGTGCCGATTGCCATGACGGCATTCAGTGGTGAGCAGTTGGAAGCTCTGCAAATTAATAATGTCCAGGAGCTGTCCTTTTCCATGCCTAACGTGCAAATGGACAACGTGGGGACAACTCGAGGTACAGCAAATTTTTCTATTCGTGGGCAGGGCATTAATAGCTCCATCCCTTCTGTAGACCCCACTGTAGGTGTGTTCTATGACGGCATCTATTTAGGTACCAGCCATGGAGCGACCATTGACTCCTTCGACCTCGAGGCCATAGAAATTCTTCGCGGTCCACAGGGGGTTCTGTTTGGCCGTAATGTCACTGGCGGCGCCGTCGTCTTGCGAACACGTCGCCCGAGTCATGAATTTACATTCCGCACAAAAGCTGGCGTCACCGATGATAATGACCAGACCTATGCCATGAGTATGACGGGTTCACTCATTCCTGATGTGCTGGCGGGTAAGCTGGCCCTTTATGCCCGTGATGATGATGGCTACTTCAACAATGTTTCGACGGGTAGTGATGATTATGGCGAGCATGAGTCTTACATCTTCAGGCCTGCTGTGACCTGGACCGTTAGCGACGTTCTCGAGACCACCCTCATCTTTGAGCGGGGTGAAGACCGGGGTGATGCTGCGGTACCTTATTCCACTGTCAACTCAGCGGGAGATCATAAGGTGAGAACTCAGGTTGGCCCCACCGATACCCCGCCGGGCCTGTTTGACAATCAGCGCTGGATGCACCTGATCTCTGAAACTACTTACGATGTTGCCTTCGGTAATGGCACTCTCACCAATATCACCGGCTACCGAACGGTGGCTGAAGAGTTTGATGCTGATCTTGATGGTAGTGACTTACCTGGTTACCAGTTTCTTAATGGTGCCAAGATGGAACAGGAGCAATTCAGTGAGGAGTTGCGTTACGCCGGCTCTTTTATGGATGACAGGCTGGGTCTGACGGTAGGGGGGTATTTTTTCACACAAAACCTTTCGTATGCTGAGTATCGTGAATTAGATTTCACTATTCTTTCGCCAACACTGGATGTTCCCCGTTTTAACTATGGTGGTGAAATGGACCATAAGACATGGGGCGTGTTTGTTAATGGTGATTACCAGTTAACCGATAAGCTGACTATGTCATTAGGCGCGCGCTATACCTATGAGGCCAAAGAGATTGAGGCGGCGATTGCAAATGATCCGACCAATAGCCTTCCGGGGCTGGGCGTCAGTTTGGGGGGGTGTACCTTTGAGCCAAGCATAAAGTGCGCTTCGGACTTTGATGACAGTGATCACTGGCGTAATATCACGCCACGAGTTGCTTTCCAGTACTATTACAATGACACATCACATGTTTATTTTAGCTGGTCGAAAGGATTTCGTAGTGGTGGCTACAACATTAGAAATACGGCCTCTATTCAAGTGCCAGGGCCCTGGAAAGAAGAGTCTCAAAACACCTGGGAAGTGGGTTTGAAGACCGAGTTGGCTGATGGCCGGTTGCGTGTAAATTTTGCTATGTTTCTCAACGAAGTTGAGGACATGATTCGTGAAGTCATAACCAGTGACCCGACCGCCGGTGCTATACAGCAGATTAGTAATACGGCCGATGCCGATATTTCGGGTGTAGAGCTAGATGTCACCTGGTTGGCTACCGATAATCTACTGCTCTACATGAATGTTGGTTATCTGGATGGTGAATATAATGAGGTTACCGCCGATTTGAGTAAAGATGGTTTAGTCAACGGTGACGACAAAGCGCTTGAACTACCACGCTTGGCGCGTTGGACAGGTAGTGTGGGTGGTAGTTATGACATGCCTATTGACGCTGGTTTGCTGTCGGCCCGAGTTAACTACAGTCATCGAACAGCGGGCTGGTTCAGTGACTCGAATGCTAAAAACGAGGATTTGCCATCCCATGATGAGTTAACCGCAGGACTGTCGTTTACCACTAATGATGGTAAGTGGAGGGGCACCTTATATGGCAAAAATTTACTTGACCAAGTTCAAGTAGTTACTGCTTTCGATCTTCCAGGCAGCCTGGGAACTTTTTCGCCCATTACCAAGGGTAGAGTGATAGGCGTTGAGTTGGAGTACCAATATTAAGTTGAAGGTGACTTAAAGCAGGTAATGATAAAAAAGCCCCGTATCTTTTGATGCGGGGCTTTTTTATACGCTCAATAAGAGGCTCTCTACAATGTGCCTCTATATCATTAGGCAATACCTATCATTACTTGATAAAGAAATAATGATCCCTTTGGATTTTAGAGCTTATTGAGGTCCCGCACCGCACCCTTGTCGGCGCTGGTGGCGAGCAGGGCGTAGGCCTTCAGTGCCGCCGTGACTTTGCGAGGGCGATCTTCAACAGGTAGCCAGCCTGCAGCGTCTTGCGCGGCGCGGCGGTGGGCGAGTTCCTCGTCACTGAGTTTGACGTTGATGGTGCGCTGGGGGATGTCGATTTGTATTAAATCGCCATTTTTCACCAGACCGATGGTGCCGCCTGCGGCCGCTTCGGGTGAGCAATGGCCGATAGACAGGCCGGAGGTGCCACCGGAGAAGCGTCCGTCGGTGACCAGCGCACAGGCTTTGCCGAGACCGCGCGATTTCAGGTAGCTGGTGGGGTAGAGCATTTCCTGCATACCGGGGCCGCCCTTGGGGCCCTCGTAGCGAATCACCACCACGTCACCGGCTTTGACCTTGTCGGCGAGAATGTCGGCAACTGCGGTGTCCTGGCTTTCGCAAACGTGGGCGGGGCCTTCGAACACCAGTGCCGATTCATCGACACCGGCAGTTTTTACCACGCAGCCGTCGAGGGCGATGTTGCCGTAGAGCACGGCCAGGCCGCCGTCAGTACTGTAGGCGTGGTCGAGGCTGCGAATACAGCCGTTGGCGCGGTCGTCATCGACACTGGGCCAGCGGGTGTCCTGGCTAAAGGCGGTTTGGGTGGGGATGCCCGCCGGGCCGGCCTGGAAGAACTTCAGTACTTCGGCGGAGGGATTGCGTTTGATATCCCACTCATCCAGTGCCGCGCTCATACTCGGGCTATGAATAGTGGGGATGTCGGCGTGCAGCAGTCCGGCGCGGTCGAGTTCACCCAAGAGGCCGAATACGCCACCGGCGCGATGCACATCTTCCATATGGTAGAGCGGTGTGCTGGGTGCCACCTTGCTGAGCTGGGGTACTTTGTGGGACAGGCGGTCGATGTCGGCCATGGTGAAGTCGAGCTCGGCCTCCAGTGCCGCCGCGAGCAAGTGCAGAATAGTGTTGGTCGAGCCACCCATGGCGATGTCGAGGCTCATGGCGTTTTCGAAGGCTTCAAAGCAGGCCACCGAGCGCGGTAGTACGCTGTAGTCGTCCTCTTCGTAATGCTGTTTGGCGATGCCGACGATCATTTGTCCGGCGCGTAAAAACAGTTGCTCGCGGTCGGCGTGGGTGGCCAACATCGAGCCATTGCCGGGCAGCGACAGGCCCAGGGCTTCGGTCAGGCAGTTCATCGAATTGGCGGTAAACATGCCGGAGCAGGAGCCACAGGTGGGGCAGGCCGAGCGCTCGTACTCTTCGACCTTGGCGTCGGAGGCGGTTTCGTCGACGGCGATAATCATCGCATCGACCAGGTCGAGCTTGGCCTCGGAGAGCTTGGTCTTGCCGGCTTCCATCGGCCCGCCGGAGACAAACACAGTGGGAATGTTGAGGCGCAAGGCGGCCATCAACATACCGGGGGTGATTTTGTCGCAGTTCGATATGCACACCAGGGCGTCGGCGCAGTGGGCGTTGACCATGTATTCGACGGAGTCGGCAATGATGTCGCGCGAGGGCAGGGAGTAGAGCATGCCGTCGTGGCCCATGGCGATACCGTCGTCAACGGCGATGGTGTTGAACTCTTTACCGACACCGCCGGATTTTTCGATCTCACCAATCACCAGCTGGCCCATATCTTTGAGGTGGACATGGCCGGGTACAAACTGGGTGAAGGAGTTGGCGACGGCGATAATGGGTTTGTCGAAATCGTCGTCTTTCATGCCGGTGGCGCGCCACAGTGAACGGGCGCCCGCCATGTTGCGGCCTTTGGTGGTGGTGTGTGAGCGGTAAGTCGGCATGTCTCTAACCTTTGTTGTCTGCTTGGTGTTGGTGTGTCTGCAATTAAGGATGCAAAAATAGGGGCGTAACAATAAGAGGCACAGAATAGCAGACCTGTGGGCGATGCCGTAGGGGTGGCAGCGATTGTCCTTGGCATGTTATCCGGCTGAGGTATTCGCGCGCCGGTTGTCGTGGGTTTCGACAGTATTTAAATGGCCCGGGCCTCACTACAAGGACTTTGCGAGAGGGGGTGTGCTTGCTGTAGGATGGCGGCAATATAAGATTATATGAATATACGGAGATCGCCATGGGATTGTACGACAAATATTTTCTCGCCCCCTTCATCAATTGCGCCTGCGGTACCAAGCCGATTAATTATCAGCGTAAAAAGGTGGTGCCCCTGGCCAGTGGTCGCGTATTAGAGGTCGGCATGGGCTCGGCCCTGAATCTGCCCTACTACGACCGCAGCAAGGTGGAGTTTATCTGGGGCCTGGAGCCCTCCGAAGCGATGCGTGCCAAGGCCCAGCCCAACATCGATAAATCGGGGCTGGAGGTTAAACTGATCGACCTGCCGGGAGAAGAGATTCCCCTCGACGACAATAGTGTCGACAGTATCTTGCTGACCTACACCCTGTGCACCATCCCCGACTGGCAGTCGGCCCTGGAGCAAATGCGCCGCGTACTGAAGCCCGGCGGCAAGTTAATTTTTACCGAGCACGGCAACGCGCCGGATGCCAGTGTTGAGAAATGGCAAAAGCGCATTAACCCGATGTGGAAGAAGTTTGCCGGTGGCTGTAATTTGAATCGGCCGATCCCCGACCTTATTACGCAGACCGGCTTTAAAATGATCGAGCTTGAAAGCCGTTATCTGCCCTCAACGCCAAAGTTGTTTGCCTATAACTATTGGGGTGTGGCAGAGATCGCTTAGCCATTGTTGCGGCCTTGTCCGATACGCATTGGCTGGGTAAGAGCGCTTTAATTTCCTTTCACTTAGGAAGAGCCTTACCTGTGCCAATGACGAAGGGGCTATAAAAAAGATAAATGTGCCTTTTGAGCGCTGAAATAACCTCAAGCTCCCTAAGATTAGAGCGAGTCTCCGTCTTTTACCTGCTCTGTTGAAATTGACCAAGCGGCTTGTAACACAAGGCGATGCGCGGGTTCGTCTCGTGCTAACTGTCAGCTTTTTTTACACTTAATTCCACTACCGGTTTTTTTTCGTCAAGGCTTTTACTCGACAGCTCTTGGTTCTGCGTTTGTCGTTGTTGCTACGTGATGGACGGTCGGTAACAAAGGATGGAGGGTTGTTGGGTTTTTTTATGAGGCCTTTCTTCTAGCCCTGTTTGTTGACCCTGGTTATATCCCTTCAAAAATTGCTGCACAGGATGAGCGGTTGTTGGCGGTGCGCGGGCGGTAGGCAGGCATCATTCTACCTGTCAGTAATTTTTACAGTTTTACTTTTGGGAAGACGGAGAAAATTATAAGTTTTTGATTTTTATATAGATATATTTCTGGCACAAGGCCTGCTTCTGTGTTAAAGAGACCGGATATTAGTCTTGGAACCCATGCAAATCGATATGGACAAGATTGGATGAAATTCTTAACATTTGTAACAACGGTAGTCATTGCCCTGTCACTCGCTAGCGCATCTGCCGTAAGGGCGGGCCTTATAACAGATGAGATTAATTTTCGTAGCAAAACCCACCAGAACGTGGAGTCTGCAGTGCAAGGGGCAGATTTTTCCGCCCCGGATTCTATCTTGCGGACAAAGCAGGGACTCCACCTCGATAGTGACCTTTTTGATGAGGTGACATGGGGCTATGACATCACTGATTATGGTTTTGACCCCTCTCTGCACGAGATTGATTCCGCGACCCTACGTTTTAGCTTTACGGATGATAAGGACTATATCTGTAGAGGTTCTCGTTGTAAGAGAGATAAGGAAGATTGGGTGAAAGAACAAGCAAGTATTACTTTAGATGGTATTGTTCTTGCCACGGCATTAGAGATTAATTCAGGTGTTGCCAGCTTCGAGTTGCTAACCGACGGCTTAGATAAATTTGTGGGTGGTGTGCTTGACCTGGTGTCTGTTCAGGCTCTGGATATTAGCCTTTTAAAGTTTAGTGATTTTTATCTTCAGAGCGCTTCACTGGAGGTTAACTACAGTCATAGACCTAGCGGTCCTACGAACTTCGGTGGCCTACCCGAGCCGGGTAGTCTTGTGCTCGTGGTCTTGGGTTTGCTGGGCCTTAGTTTTATCAAACAATGTAAAACCACTGCCTAAGGAGTATCTGAACAAGTCATAAGTTCGTATTTGGTGGCTAAAATACCCAGCTCCTTCGTCGCCTTAAGGCGCCTACTGTTGGTGAATCTAAAATTTTATCTCGCCATCTACTTGGTCCAGACTAAATCATAGGATGCCTAAGGCAGGCGCTATGTGAAGGCTAATGCTTAGCGTATTAGTATTCTGCAATTTTAAAGAGGTGCTTAGTCCTCCTTTTTCGTGATACTAGTAAATTGTGGGGTATGAGTTTCGAATGTTATGAGTGGGTAAGGGGCTTAAGTCCATGGTAATTTGCACGGCCATCGCCTATTATTTTCGGCTTCAATAACAATAGCTATAGGAGCTTTAATCATGACATGTACTGTCTTGCTGGAATTAAATGTAAAACCCGAATGTGTTGACGCCGCTATCGCCGGTCTTGGTGAACTGCTGCCAAGCACGCGAACCTTTGAAGGCTGTGTCGAGGTCTATGCCCACCAAAACCAGGACGATCCCTGCAGCATCGTTGCCATTGAAGTGTGGGACAGCCGAGAAGCCTATGAAAAATACTTTTCCTGGCGCACCGAGACCGGTGTCATCGGTCAGTTGGCCGAGTGGGTAACGGCCGAGCCTTCGATTCGTTACTTTGACAAGAAAGCCTAGCTTAGTTGGTTTAGCTTTCTATTGGCAGCCAAGTGGTTTGCCAGGGAATCTCCCAAAGGGCGGATAAATTCCGCCCTTTTTGCTATCGGCTCGGGACTGCCGCTCGGGCAAGATTATTAGCCCTATCCGAAACATCCCAATGAGCTGTTCCTTTAGACGATATCCCTCCTATCATTACTTCTCCATAGTATTTATTGGTCTTTAATAAAGACTTCTACCGCCGGTGTTTATTTAGTAATCAACTAGACTTTAGGGTCAGATGAAGGCGACACGGATTGCCCTACTCTTCCTGTTCGTACTACGCGAACGTTTTAACACCGCGGAGAAGCAAAATGGATGCGCAGAATAAACGTCTAGTAATTTGTTGTGATGGCACCTGGAACAGCCCCGAACAAGCCACCAATGTAGTGAAACTACTGCGCAGTATTAAGCCTTATAGTGCGGATGGTAAACACCAGGTGGTGTTTTACGATCAGGGCGTGGGTACCTATAATCTTGTCGATAAATTGATAGGTGGTGCTTTTGGCAAGGGGGTGGAACAAAACGTCCTCGACGCCTATCGCTTTATTGCCAACAACTATCAGCAGGGGGATGAAATTTATTGCTACGGTTTTAGCCGGGGCGCCTACACGGCCAGAGCCCTGGGTGGAATGTTGCATAGCATTGGTTTATTGCCCAAGGACGAGTTGCACCATTTATCCAGTGCTTATAAATATTACCGAACACCCCCTCAAAAAAGAGAAATGATGGCTTATGAGGACAATCATAAGCCAGAAATAAAGTTGATGGCGGTTTGGGATACCGTCGGTGCTCTCGGCGCACCGACGCCAATATTAGGTCGCTTCACGCAAGCCCTGGTCGGTTTTTTCGATACCCATCTGAGCCCCGAGATTAAACACGCCTATCAGGCCCTGGCCATCGACGAAAAACGCGCCGTCTTCCAGCCCGCCCTGTGGACAGGCGAAATTAATAGCGACCAAACGGTGGAGCAGTGCTGGTTTGCAGGCAGTCATGGGGATGTTGGCGGTGGCTACGCGCAGTCGACCTTGTCGAATGTGGCCCTGAGCTGGATGGTCTATAAGTCTGCAGCACTGGGGCTGGATTTTTCCAATGAATACCTTTCCTACAGGGGGGAAATGCATGCCGATGATATTCACGATCCCTATAATTTATTCTACCAGGGCCTGGAAAAACTCGGTGTTAAGCAGGGTGTTCGCCAACTGCAGGGCGATATCGATAATCCACCCATTAATATGTCGATGCATGAGTCGGTCATCCAGCGCATGGATCAGGTCGAGAGTTATCAGCCTGTTAATTTTATTAATACCTTGGCCATTGCGCGCACCGACGAGCGCCGTCATTTTACCCGTTTGAAAACAGCGAAATTGCAGGGTCTTTTGCAAACAGACAAAGAGGCTATTGGTTGCGAAATACTCGATTATTCACCTCTGGGTGGTGTCAAAATTAATTGCGATCAAGGTTTACATGAAGCCGATACCATCGCCATTAGTTCGGCCCGCTTCGCGAAAACATTGGCGACTTGTGTTTGGCAGCAGGGCAATACCTATGGGCTGCATTTTGCGGCATAGGCGCTGACTTAAGGGTCTCTATTTTGGCCCAATCTCAACCTTCAGAAAACGGCCGCAGTAGCGGCCGTTTTTTTATTGGCCTTGAAGGTAAAATTTAGACTGACTCGTGGGGCTAGTTGCTATTGATGGCAGAGCTTTTACTGCATTCAATAGTGCCAGGTGGGCAGCGCCATTAGTATGGCGTTATCGCAGTTTGAGGCGCTGAGGCAGACTGGGTAATGTCGAGGCCTTCCTTAAACGCTGATGCCTCGCTCCTGGAAATACTCCCCGTATTGCAGGTCTTCGGCAAGGATGTGTCCCTTCAGCCAGTCGGTGAGAAAGACGATGACTTCGATCATATTGACATGCTCACCTGCTTCGATGCTGTTAATGACGTTGGCGACTTTGCTAAGTAAGGCGGCATGGGCGCTTTGCTTACTGGCGAGTTTGGGGTAGGCGTGACGCTGCATCAGCATTTCCTCCTCGGCAAAGTGGTGAGTCGTGAAGGTGGCAAGGTCTTTTAAAATCACCAGGGTTTGCTCTTGTTTAGCACCGCTGGCGATTTTGTTGTGAATGTCGTTACAGTAGGCAAATATCTTGCGGTGCTCGGCATCCATGTCGTCTACCAGAACACTCCACTGAGGGCCGAAGCGAAATAGTCCCAACTCAGAGGTGTCGACCTTCGTTAGCGCGCGGTCAAGTTGATAGTTTTTATACAGTAATGAAATATCGTCACCTCTCGATTGTAAGGTGACGATGTCGGCAAAATTTTTCGTGGCATCGGCAAGCATGGTTTCATTGTCGACGGCCATGGTCTCCATAAATTCAATAACGCCGGTCGTCATGGTGACGGATGTTGAAAGGTTCTCATTCATTTCACTAATGGCCAGAGAGCCCTCGTTGACATTGGTATTCACGTCGCCCAAACCCTTGGTAGCCGTGCTCAGGATGCTGGAAATACTATTCGTGGCCAAAGACTGTTCTTCAGCGGCGGAGGCAATGGTTGCAATAATTTCATTGACCTCGATGATGACCTTGCTAACACTTTTCATGGATTTGAGCGTCGAACCAATGGCCGCTTGAATGATCTCGATTTTTTGTTTTATGTCGGCATTGGCTAAATTGGTCTGTGATGCCAATTCCTTTACCTCGCTGGCGACCACGGCAAAACCACGGCCTGCATCACCGGCGCGAGCGGCTTCAATGGTGGCGTTGAGTGCGAGTAGCTTGGTTTGGTCGGAGACCTCGCTAATGGTGTTGGTGACCTTACTGATTTCTACGGCGGCGGCTTCGAGGTGCTGAAACTCACCGGTGGCCCGTTCGGTATCTGCCACGGCTTGCGCGGTGATGCTGCGGGCCTTTTCAGTACTGTTGGCAATCTCTTCGGCAGCAGAGGTGAGCTCGATGGTGGTGTCGGCAATAGTGTCGAGGCTCGATTGGGACTCGCTGGCATTTCTGGCGATGGAGCTGACATTAACGGTGATTTCTTTGGCGGCTGCGGCCACGGCAGTGAGGCGATCGCGGGTTTCTCTAGCGCCTGCTAAATCCTGGCTGATGTCTTTGCTTGCGGCGGTCACGGAGTCATTACAGTTTTGACTGAGGGTTGTGGCATGGTCATTGAGTTCTTCAATTAAACTTCTGGATTTACCAATGGTAGCGCCGAGTTGCTGGCGAATGAGCTCAATACACTCACCGGCCCGGGACTGAATAGGGACAGGTGGGGGGCTAAAGTTACCCCGCGTCAGTTTTTCAAGCATGGCCAGCTCAGGTTCATCAAAGGTACTGTTGGTAGGTAGGGGGCTGCTGGTGCTTGTAGAAAGTGACATCGCAATAAATCTCCATTGGTTTCACTGGCGCCGTCTATGCTCTCCTTAAACAGCGGTGAATAACGAAAGAACAATTTAAATATCAAAAGCAGTTGGTCTTAATTATTTTGTTTACGGAGATTAGAGGGGGCTTGGTGAGTCTGCAATGGGTCGCCAGGGCAAATCGTGAAAATACCCACAATAGCCCCGGCTAGTTCTGTTGGAGATGACCTAGATCAAGTGGTAACCATCAAGTCTGCAAGGTTGCTAATTGTCGGTCTTAGCAGCAGGCCCCGGAGTCGTTGCATTCGGCCTGGGTGTCGAAAGGTATGTCGCTGCCACAGCCTTCAAACAGACCGAGGTGGTGGCTGAAGTCGCCGCTAAATTCAAAGTGCTCGGCAAAACGGCTGTCGTGCAACATGCGCCAGGTATTGCCGCATACAGGGAAGGGCTGGCCGCTTGCAATGGTGTGGTGCTTGTCGAGGATGAATGCCTCGGGTGAATTGGCGATGCTGCCGCGATAAACCACGCTTTGGCCAAAATCCTCGCAGGCACTTTCCAGGGCGTCAATTTTAAACAGGCGGTAGGTGGCGGAGAAAAAATTCAGGTCGCCAGTTTGAGCGGCAAGCTCGGGATCGGTGATTTCCAGGGGCCTATCTTCCACCAGGCGGGGGTCGGCAAAGCCGGCCCTGGTGGCGATGCGCAGAAAGTCATTCCAGTACAGGGCGCCGCCCAGGCACTCGCCGTAGAGCACGGAGTCGTTGTGTACGGCCTCGGGTACGCGACGGTCGGCGTAGACATCGGAGAAGTAAAATTCACCACCGGGTTTGAGCAGGCGCTGAATGCCCTCGAGCACAGCGTCCTTATCGGTGCAGAGGTTGATTACGCAGTTGGATACAATGACATCAAAGCTACCGGCCTCGAGGCCGAGTTCGTGCAGGCGTTCGATATCACCCTTGAGAAAGCGCACATTGTCGAAACCAAACTTTTCGCTGTGCCAATCCCGATGTTGTTCGGCCACGGCCAGTTGCTCGTCTGTCATATCGACGCCGACCACTTCGCCGCCGGCACCGACGAGCTGGGAGAGAGCGTAGACATCGCGTCCGGAGCCGCTACCCAGATCTAAAACACTACAACCCTTCAGCAAATCGGGACAGACCAGGCCACAGCCGTAGTAGCGCGCCAGTACCTCGGGGTGAATATTGTCAATGAGGGGCCTTAGCCAGCTCGGCAGCGCGCTGATATCGCAGCAGGCAGTGGTTTTCAGGTCGTCGCTGCTTTGCAGTTGCTTGCCGTAGTAGTCTTGAACGATGTCGCGCATAACAGTGATTCCAATTAATGGCTGATTACTTGATGTGCGCCATTTTACAGGGCGCTACGGGGTAGGTGTCTAGCGGCCCCTGCGCCATTGGTGATAGCGCTGTACCCAGCGCAATAGGCCTTGCGGTGCGTGGGCGCGCTTCCACTCCCCGGCGGCGTATTTATTGGCCTCGGCCCAGGTGGGGTAGGTGTGAATGGTACCGAGTATTTTATTCAGCCCGAGGCCGTGTTTCATTGCCAGCACGAATTCGGCCAGTAGCTCTCCGGCGTGCTCGCCGACCAGGGTTGCGCCGAGGATGCGGTCCTTGCCCGGCACAGTGAGCACCTTCACAAAGCCCTCGGTGGCGCTGTCGGTAATGGCTCGGTCTAATTCCTTCAGCTCGAAGCGAGTGATTTCGTAGGCTATACCCTGTGCCTTAGCCTCCTGTTCATTGAGGCCAACGCGGGCAATTTCGGGGTCGATAAAGGTGGTCCAGGGTATGACGCGGTAGTCGACCTTGAATTTTCTGAGGTGGCCAAAGAGGGCGTTGACTGCCGCATACCAGGCCTGGTGGGAGGCGGTGTGGGTAAACTGGTAGGGGCCGGCGACATCGCCGGCGGCAAAAATATTGGGGTAGAGGGTCTGTAGATAGTCGTTGGTCGGCAGACTGCGCTCAGTGTCGATGCCGAGTTCTTCGAGTCCGTAACCCTCGAGTCGCGCCTTGCGGCCAACGGCGATAAGCAATTGATCGAAGGCGATGCGCTGTTCTTTGTTGTTGCCTCCTGGCGCCGTGCCCTTGACGACCAGGTATTTATTATCGTTCTCACGTTCGCAGCGCAGGACTTGATAAGAGGTCATTACCTGCACCCCGTCGGCTTGCAAACGGCTTTGCGCCAGTGCGGACACCTCTTCATCTTCGCGGGGCATCAGGCGTGGGCCGCGCTGAATTTGTGTTACCGAGGAACCTAGGCGGGCAAAGCTCTGGGCCAGCTCACAGCCAATCGGCCCGCCACCCAATATCAATAGCCGCCTGGGGGCGGTGTCGAGTTTGGCGAAGGCTTGCCACAGGGTATCGCTGGTGACGTAGCCCGTTTCGTCAAGACCGGGCAGGGCTGGTACCAGGGGGCGAGCACCGGTGGCGATGATGATACTGCGCGTGGTGAGCTGGTGGCTGGTGCCATTCGGCTGGGAGATTTCCACGGTCCAGGGGTCGACGATACGGGCGTGACCCTGCACCACGTCAACGCCCAGTTTGCTATAGCGCGCAGCACTGTCGTGGGGCTCTACGGTCTCGATAATTCGCTGCACGCGGGCCATCACGCTGGCAAATGAGAGGGAGGGTTCGCGATCATTGAGACCGTAACGACTGCCCTGGCGGATTTGCTGGGCCAGCTTGGCGCTTCTAATGAGGGCTTTGCTGGGTACACAGCCGGTGTTGAGACAGTCGCCGCCCATTTTGTCGGCCTCGATTAGGCTCACCCTGGCCTTGACGGCGGCGGCGATATAGCTGGAGACCAGCCCCCCTGCCCCGGCACCGATCACCACGAGATTGCGATCAAATGTGGCCGGGCGCCGCCACCTGGCGTAGATGCGGCGGCCCTGGATGACGGTTACTACTTTTTTCGCGAGCAGAGGGAAAATGCCGAGTAGGGCAAAGGAGGCGAGTAGGGCGGGGGATAAAATGTCGGATAAGCTTTCAATTTGTGCCAGCTGGGTACCGGCATTAATAAACACCAGGGTGGCGGGAAACATGCCTATTTGACTAATGAGGTAAAAAGTGGCGCTGCGAATCGGCGTTAAGCCCATCAGTAAATTAATCAGGAAGAAGGGGAAGACCGGCACCAGGCGCAAGGTAAATAAATAAAAGGCGCCATTTTTTTCTATGCCCGCGTTAATGGTTTTCAGGCGCTCGGCAAAGCGATTTTGCACCGTATCGCGCAGCACAAAACGTGAGGCCAGGAAGGCCAGGGTGGCGCCGATAGAGCTGGCGAAGGAGACGATAACCGTGCCCCACAGCAAGCCGAAGAGCGCGCCGCCGCCCAATGACATAACCGCTGCGCCGGGCAGGGATAGACCGGTAACGATGATGTAGACAATGAAGAAGGTTCCGGCCACCAGTAGTGGCTCGCTGGCGAGCCGGGCCTGTGCCTGGTCGAGGCCAGCCTTGAGCCCGTCGAGAGTTAGCATCTGTTGTAGGTCGAAGGCGAAGAACACACCGGCCAGGGCTGCGATCAATACAATCAGCAGACTTTTCTTCATTTTTTGTGTCTCATCTTGGGCGCTTGGGGTGATGGCAGTGGCGGGTTAAGACAGCCGAGGTGGAGCGAGGTTCTATGTGTCGAGGATTTTATCGCGATACACCTCTTACCGTGGCTCCAGTGTAACCCCGTTAATAAAGGCCTGAGTAGCCATGCTGAAAGCTCTTTTTAAACGAGAGGCTATGGAGAGGTGGGAGGATGTAAGTTTGCGGCCTTAGTTGATTAAGTGGGCCAGGGAGGCCGGTAGGGCGTTGCCTCTTCTGAGCAAGGTGGGTATGACCTTTTCGTCGAGGACGTTATCAAGAGATAGGCCGCGCCAGTTGAGAAGGCCCAGATGGTCGTCGAGGAAGAGCGTTGGCAGTTGCTCTTCCGGCACTTTGTGTAAGCGCTCATGACAGAGGCGAGCGACATAGATCAAAGCAATGGCGGCGACGGGGCCATCGGGAATGTTATCGGCGGGGGCAAATTCGGGAAAATCCTGATATTCGATAGCCTTCCAGATATTCTCGGGAAGATTCCAGGCGTGCATTAATTGGCCGCCGATAACAGCGGCATCAAAAAAATCGATCAAGTTTTCTAGCTTGGGGTTTTGCTGGCGTAAGAGCTCGATCACAACGCTGCCGAGGTCGTGAACCAGGCCGATGGTCGCCATCTCAGCCGGCCTGCCGACTCCAGAGCTTTGAGCTATGGCAAAGGTGATGTGGGATATTTCCAGGGAGCGTGTATAGACCTCTTGAAAGGCCTTTGTTGGGGGCAGACTTTTACGCAGGCTTTGCGACATTACGACTTGATAGACACCAATAAAGCCAAGTAGGGAGACGGCGTGATTGACGTTTGAGATCTTTTCTTCAAAGTGATATTCGGCCGAATTGAGGGTTTTAAGTAGCAGGCTAGTAAGTGAAGGGTCACTTTTTACCAGTTCGACAACCTCATCTGTCGACGTCTCATCATCCTGCAGTTTATTGAGCAGGCCGAGAGTAGCGATGGGAAGTTTGGGGATTCTCTGGATAACGGTCTGGGCAAGCTGCGAGTTTTTAGAGCGATCTTTTGCCTTGGTGTGTATATCGAATAAGGTGTCGATAAGATCCTGGGTGTAGGTGGAGAAGGCGTTAATTTCCTTTTCTTTGTTGGCGCGTAGGGCAAGGGGGCTCTGGTGTAATTCGCGATAGATAAATAATAGAACATCATCATCGACGCTATTGAGCAGGCGTTGATCGATAAGTAGCACCGAGCTTGCCTCCTGGGCTCTGGCGGAACTTTCTCGCTCGACACTAGCGTCTAAACTGGCGAAGTTGATCCAGGCTTTCTCCGGATAGCTGGCAACCTTAATTTTTTCACCATCGACCAGGGCGAATTCTTCTATGAGGCCGTCGAGTACAAGATATCCTCTATCGGCGGGCGTCCCTTCCTTGAAGAGAAGCTCATTTGGCGATAGTTTTTGGGTGCTGCCAATATTGAGCAAGGTGATCATCTCGTTGCCCCTATCGGCATCGAGCTTCTGTAGACGGTCCTTTAGCGGCGTGTCGGTTTGCGACGTATGTCGGGGTGTTGTTCTTGTTTTAATTGGGGCGGGGCTAGGGGCCAGTACCGGTTGTTTGCGCCGCAAAAATTTTAACATCGATCTTTCCTGCAATACTTTACAAAGAGTTGGCCCCTGTAATTTGGGCAATCCCTATTTGTAGCAATATTGCCATGATTTTTACAGATCAAGACCTGCCAGGCTTGTCAATCTGGCGAGTTGATCACAGTCACCCTGTGAGGTGTATTGCTTCTAAGTCAGGTGCTTATAAAAAATCTTGGATTTGCGCTGGTAGTTATAGAGTTTGGCTTTCTGAAGTGGTAATTGTTCGAGGCTGGTGGCGACAAAACCGTTTTCCTGAAACCAGTGGGCGGCCTGTGTGGTCAGTACAAATAATGCGTCCAGCTGAAATTCATTTTTGGCTTTGTCTTGCAAGTGTTCAAGCAAACGCGTGGCGAGACCTCGGTTGTGAAAATCGGGGTGAGTGACCACGCAGGCCAGCTCGGCCGCTTTACCGTCATCAAAGGGGTAGACGGCTGCGCAGGCAATGAGCATGCCCTCGGGGTGGGCGATCACATAGAAGCGGGAGATTTCCGTTTCGAGTAATTCCCGAGAGCGCTTTACCAGTACGCCTTGCTCCTCCATAGGGCTGATTAACTCGAGTATGCCGGTGATGTCGTCGATGCTGGCCTGGCGTATTACTTCCTCGCTGTGTTGCAGTACCAGCGTGCCGGTACCATCGCGGGTAAATAGCTCGCCTAGCAGGGCGCCATCGGTGCAATAGCTGATTAAATGGCTGCGCGGCACACCATTGAGGCAGGCCTGGTAGGCCCCCTGTAGCGTGCCGTAAAAGCCTTGTTCTTGCGGCTGTTCGAGTCGCTGTTGGGCCTGGCGAAGGTTGATACTTTTCAGTAAATGGCCCTGGGAGTCCTTCAGGCCTGTATCGGCACCGAGAAAAATTAGTTTTTCGGCACCCAGGTTAATGGCGGCCTGGGTGGCGACATCTTCAAAGCTGAGATTAAAGGCTTCGCCGGTTGACGAATAACCAATGGAGGAGAGCAGTACAATGGCGCTGTCATCGAGCTGACTTTGGATGCCAGGTCGATCAATTTTGCGCACCTCGCCGCTGTGTTGAAAGTCGACACCAGCGCGAATACCCAGGGGCTTGGCGGTAATAAAATTACCACTGACAACGCGAATGCGCGCCCCGTGCATGGGGGAGTTGGCGAGCCCCATTGACAGTAGTGACTCGATGCAAATACGCGCACTGCCCAGGGCATCTTTGACACACTCCATGGCCAGATTGTCAGTAATGGGAGTGTGGCCCTCATAGCTGAGTGTTAACTGCTGCTGCGCGAGGCGCTGCTCAAGTTGCGGGCGGGCGCCGTGTACTAAAACAATGCGCATGCCGAGTGAGTTGAGGAGGGCAATATCGTGAATAATATGGGTAAAGTTCGAGTGGCAAATGGCCTCGCCGGGCAGGGCGATAACGAAGGTCTTACCTCTATGTCGATTAATATAGGGCGAGGTTTCACGAAAAAATTTTACGTAGTCGGTCATGGTCTGGGTTTTTACGCATCGCTAGCAGCAGCTTATGCTTGAGTATAACAAGTGCGACTGTAGATACTAGAAACAGTAGGTGCTGACGCTGGAAGTCCTTGAAAAAAGGAGCGGAAAATTTAGCTAGCCTGCCTCAGAGTATCGCGATTCCGTCCGGGCTAGATTGTCTCGTGTGCTGGGTTTGTGGTGGCGCAATATGCCGGATCACAGATGTGTGTTGATCGGCCCTGTTTCAATAGCTCACTCTAATGCAGGGGTCATGGTGAATAGAGTTTGATTTTGACTTCCTGCAGCAGGTTTACGCTTGCTCTACTCGATTGCGGCCGTTTTCCTTTGCACTATATAGGGCCTTGTCAGCTCGAGAGATTAAGTCGTCGGCAGTATCTGTGTCGCCTATGCTGGCCACCCCGGCGCTGACGGTGACAGGCAGGGATTGGGGGGGCAGTGTGAAAATCATTTCTGCCACCTTTAAGCGAATTTTTTCGGCGAACCTGCGGGCAGTTTTTACATTGCTATCCGGTAAGAGAATAAGGAACTCCTCGCCTCCCCAGCGAAATAGACTGTCGGACTCTCTAATGCTGTTTTTCAAGACCTCAGCTAAGGCTTGTAGCACCTTGTCACCTGCTGGGTGACCGTGACTGTCATTAATTTTTTTGAAATAATCCACGTCAATCATTATTGCGGAAAGTTGTAGCTTATTGCGTTTGGAATGGCCGTGGGCTTGCTTGAAGAGAGCGTCGAATATCTGACGATTGGAAGTGCCCGTTAGCTTGTCGGTCGTCGCCAGGGTCTCTAGCTTTTTTTGATAGCTAGAAATAATAATATTGACTAAAAATATAATGACAATAGATGCTATCAGGCTAAATGTTAGATTGCTTATCAATATATTTTGAATTTTCAGTTCGGCCTCATTTTCCTGTTGAGTTACAATCAGGTGCCAATTGAATTCTGGTATGAAGCGACTATCTAAATAGGTGTTTTTGTTATTTGTTTTGAAAGCTACGGTGCTTTTTCTAGAGCTAAGAATTTTTCTTGCCGAGGTCGATAGCCCCTCAGCTTTCTTAATATTGTTGACGCCATTGTAGGAAGATCCGTGCAGTACCACGTCTCCCTCCCTGTCGACAAAAAACACCTGACGGCCGTAGCGCTGTTTATAGCTTTCAATGAGTGTTTGAGTACTGTCGACAGATAGGCCAACACCGATTATGCCAATATATTCTCCCGTATAATCAAAGACCTTATGGTTGATGAAAATAGTGAGGCTAGATTTGTCGGCGGTATCGATGTCAACGTTGATTTCATAACTGCTAGGTAGGTCTCGGGAGAGGAAATACCATTTGTCTTGTACGTCGGATTGGTCGACTTTCTTTAGTACTCCACTGGGGTGGTAATAGATTCTCGTTTTTTCAGAGATAAAGAAGCTGGTTATGGCGCCGTAACTTTTTTTGATTTCTTGTAAATAATGAATGATGTCTTCCTGGCTATCTTCGCCGTTGATAATCCAGTCTCGAACAAAGGTATCTTTAGCCATCATGGAGGAGATTAATATTGGCTTTAACAGGTCGCGTTGGATTTCTGAATAAATATTGTCGCTGGTGAGGGGAAGAGTGTTTTCTTTGATCTGTGTGCTAATGGATTTATGGGCATTGAAATAGCTGACCAGGCTGATAAATAAAAAACTGAATATTAACAGGGCTGTAAGTAGCGTTATAAAGCGTAGTTTTTGGTCTCGCATAAAAAGCCTTTAATTTGGCAAGTTTCACCCTCCTGATTTGGGTTGTTAGTCAGGACCTGGGCGTTGGCGGTAGGCGTTTGCTATTTTATGGGTCGCAGCTAGCTCCTGGCTTTGTTGTCCGTCGTAAAATGTTGTTTTTCAGCGGGCTAGAGTGCGGTTATTTTACGGGGCTCATCTATAGGCAGTAATAGGCAATAAGTTCTTCAAGTAGTTTAAGCATCGGCTCGATGCGCTCGGTGGCGAGATATTCATCGGGCTGATGGGCCTGGTCGATATCACCGGGGCCGAGCACCATGGCATCCATTCCCAATTGATGTAAGTAGGGCGCCTCAGTGGCGAAGGCGACGCTTTCCTTGCTGTGGCCGGTGAGTTTTTCACAGAGAGCGACCAGTTCGGAATCTTCGTCGGCGGCAAAGGCGGGCACGCCAAAGTGTTGCAGGCTGACTTGTGTGCCCTCCGCTGCGCCGAGGCCGAGTAGGCGTTGTTCGAGCAGGCCCTGCAATTCACCAATGTTCATGCCCGGCAGGGGGCGTATTTCAAAGCCGAGCTCGCTGTGGCCACAAATGCGGTTGGGGTTGTCGCCGCCGTGAATACAGCCGAGGTTGAGAGTGGGGTGGTCGATGGCGAAGAGGGGGTTGTGATAATTGGCTTTTAACTCACCCTGCAGGGCGCGCAATACGCCGAGGGCATCGTGCATGGTGTGCAGGGCGTTGTTGCCCAGAGCGGGGTTGCTGGAGTGGCCGGATTTGCCTTGTATTAGTAGCCGTTCAATCATGATGCCCTTGTGCATGGCGATGGGCCTCATGCCGGTGGGCTCGCCGATTAAGGCGGCGCGGGCCCTGGGCTTGCCGGCGGCTACCAGTGCTCGCGCACCCGCCATTGATGACTCTTCATCGGCGGTGGCGAGAATAATTAAGGGTTGTTGCAGCGGCTTGTCGAGAAAGGACTTTGTCGCTTCAATCGCCAGGGGGAAGAAGCCCTTCATATCGCAAACACCAAGACCGTAGAGCCGATTGTCGCGCTCGGTCAGTTTAAAGGGCGATTGCCGCCAAAGGCCTTCATCGCAGGGTACGGTGTCGGTGTGACCGGCCAGCACCAGCCCGCCGGGGCCAGTGCCGAGGGTGGCGATAAGATTGGCTTTGCGGGGATCTGCCAGGGGCATGACCTCGGTGGCAAAGCCGAGATCGTCGAGCCAGGTGGCGAGAATGTCGATCACCCCGCGGTTGCCCTGGTCAACATCGGCATTGACGCTGCTAATGGAGTTGCTGGCAATCAGCGCCTCTAGCATGGAGAGAAAATTCATGGCTTGCTCGGCGACCTCGAGTACGGAATCATGGTTTGCACAATAGAGTGCTTGAAGAAGTGTAAGCCCACGGGGTAAAAATGCAATCTGCCTGTCTTGGGGCAATGCACAGCTTGCCTTGGTCTTACATCATCGTAGAGCGCATTGAAGATGCTAAGTGGATAGTTGAATGGAGCGATCGATGAAAAATTTGCAGCTACCGGATGCTCTGCAGGCGAGTGTCGATACTCATCTCGAACGCTTTCACGAACAGGCCTCGGCCGAAGATCGGCTCTGGCTGGATCGGCAGCTGCTAGATGAAACCTTTGCCGGGCAGTTGCGCTGGGTGTGGGCGGGCAGTGAATTTGTCGCGCTCACCTGTATCCAGTTTCCCGAACTATTGCGCAATCTGGTTGAGAGTGGTGACTTGCTGGCTTCGCGCAGTGATGAGGGCGTACCCGCCGAGTTACAAGCGTTTGCTAGCGAGGCCTTATTACACAGCGGTCTGAGAAATTTTCGCCGCAGCCAGATGCTGCGCATTATTTGGCGCGACCTGACGCGTTTGGCCGACACCATGGAAACCACCGGGGATATGTCCTGGCTGGCCGATGTCGCGATCAAGTCGGCGCTGGACTTTCTCTATGGGCTGCTGGCCGAGCGCTGGGGTACGCCGTTGGGTGCCGAGAGTGGGCAGCCTCAGGAGCTGATTGTGCTGGGCATGGGCAAGTTGGGTGCCGGCGAGCTGAATGTCTCGTCCGACATTGACCTGATTTTTACCTACCCCGAGGCCGGTGATACCGAGGGTGGTCGCAGCCAGTGCAGCAATCAGGAGTTTTTTATTCGCCTCGCCCAGAAGCTGATACAGGCCCTGGATAATAAAACCGTCGATGGCTTTGTATTTCGCGTCGATATGCGCCTGCGACCCTATGGCGAAAGCGGCACGTTGGTGTTGAATTTTACGGCCATGGAAGACTACTACCAGGCTCAGGGGCGGGATTGGGAGCGCTACGCGATGATCAAGTGCCGGGCCATTACCGGCGATGCTGCAGCACAGGCCGAGATAATGGCCATACTACGACCCTTCACCTATCGCCGTTATATCGATTTTGGTGCTATCCAGGCACTGCGCGATATGAAGACGATGATCACACGCGAGGTGCTGCGCCGTGGCCTGGGCAGCGATATTAAACTCGGCCCCGGTGGTATTCGCGAGATTGAATTTACCGCCCAGGCCTTCCAGTTAATACGTGGCGGTCGCGACCTGCGTTTTCAAAACCAAAGTCTGCGCCAGGTCTTGAGTTTGATCGACGCAGAAAAGTTGTTGCCGGATGGCAGTGCTGGCCAGCTGTGGCAAGGCTACTGCTTCCTGCGCGATGTGGAGCACCTGATTCAGGGCTGGCGAGATCAGCAAAGTCAGCTCTTACCCGATGACGAGGTGGGGCAGCTGCGTATCGCGACGATGATGGGGTGTCTTGATTGGCCCCTCTTTATGCGCGAACTGGATGGGCATCGCGACTTCGTCAGCAGTATGTTTAACGGTTTTACCGAAGATGCCGACGACGCCAGTGATGGTGAGGGGGTAGAGGGCTGGCAGCTTGATGAGCCAGAGCAGACGCTTGAGCGCCTGGCCGAACTCGGCTATGACGAAGTCGAGCTGGCGGGGCAAACCCTACAGGATTTGGTGGCAAGTTCTGCCGTACAAGCCATGCCGGCGGACACATATGCCCGTTTCGATGGGCTATTGCCTCTATTGATTAAGCGCTGTGCGCAACGGGAAAATAGTACCCAGACCCTGCAGCGGACGGTGGTATTGGTAGAGGCGGTCGTTCGACGTAGCGCCTACCTGGTGTTGTTAATAGAGAGCCCGGCAGCGCTGGAGCAATTGGTCAAACTCTGTGCCGCCAGCCCGTGGATCGCCGAAAGCCTGGCCAGCAATCCGGCCCTGCTCGATGAGCTGCTCGACGCCAGAAGTCTTTATACGCCCCCCGATCGAGGACAGCTGGCCGACGAGCTGCGGCAGTTGTTGCTGCGGATTCCCGATGACGATCTGGAGGCGCAGATGGAAACCCTGCGCTATTTTCGCCTCGCCCATGGCCTGCGCGTCGCCGCCTGTGAAGTGATGGGCTTGTTGCCGTTGATGCGTGTCAGCGATTATTTGACTTGGCTGGCCGAGGTGATACTGGAGCAGGTGCTGGCCATCGCCTGGCGCGATATAAGCAGCCGTTACGGCCTGCCCTGTAATGCCGATGGGCAAACTCCCGGCCTGCTGATCGTCGGTTATGGCAAGTTGGGTGGCATTGAGCTGGGCCACGGTTCGGATCTGGATATGGTGTTTATCCACAACGCCACCCAGGGTTTAAATACCGACGGGCAACGCAGCGTCGATAACGAAACCTTTTTCGCCCGTCTGGGGCAGCGCATATTGCACATTCTCGGTACGCGCATGGCCTCTGGTGTGCTCTACGAAACAGACATGCGCCTGCGCCCTTCGGGCAACTCGGGACTGTTGGTGTGCTCTCTGAGTGCCTTTGAAAAATATCAGCGTGAAAGCGCCTGGACCTGGGAACAGCAAGCGCTGGTGCGAGCTCGAGCCATTGTCGGAGACCGGCATCTGGCGGAGCAGTTTGAGGCTCTGCGCAGGCAGTTACTGCAGCGGGATCGCGACCTCAAGACCTTACGTGAAGAGGTTGGCGCCATGCGCAATAAAATGTTTGACCACCTCGGCTCCGGTGCCGGTACTCGAGCCGAGGGTGAGTTCAATCTTAAACAGGATAGGGGAGGTATCGTCGACATTGAATTTATGGTTCAATTCGCGGTTTTAGCCCAGTCCAATTCCGTACTCGCTGTTGCTCATTGGCAAGATAACATCCGCATTCTGGGTGACCTGGTGGCCGCTGGCTTTTTCTCGACAGAGGAAGGTGAGCGATTGATCCAGGCCTATATTGCCTATCGCTCTGCGGGCCACGGTCTGCAGCTACAGCAGTTGTCGGGTGTGATACGGACGGGGGAATTTGATACTCACCGTCAGGCCGTCGCCGCTATTTGGGCGCGGTTATTTGATAAGAATGAGTTAGCGTAGAGGAGTAGTTCGATGTCGTTTGCAGATCGCGATGGTTTTATTTGGTTTGATGGTGAGATGGTGCCCTGGCGCGATGCCAAGGTGCACGTGCTGACCCATACCCTGCACTACGGCATGGGCGTGTTTGAAGGCGTGCGCGCTTACAATACCGAGAACAAGGGCACGGCGATTTTTCGCCTGAAAGAGCACACCAAGCGCCTGCATAACTCGGCAAAAATTGTCGGCATGGACATGCCCTTTGATCAGGATACTCTGAATCAGGCCCAGCTCGATGTGGTGAAGGCCAACAATCTCGAAGAGGCCTATCTGCGCCCCATGGCTTTCCTCGGTTCCGAGGCCATGGGCCTGCGCGCCGATGGTTTGTCGACCCACGTCATTATCGCCTCCTGGGAATGGCCCTCGTATATGAGTCCGGAATCCCTCGAGCAGGGCATACGCATTCATACCTCTTCCTATACCCGCCACCACGTCAATATCACCATGTGCAAGGCCAAGGCGAACGGCAACTACATGAATTCGATGATGGCGCTGCGCGAGGCCCTGCAGAACGGCTACGACGAGGCCCTGCTGCTGGATGTCGATGGCTACGTCGCCGAGGGTAGTGGCGAGAATATTTTCATCGTGCGTGACGGTATTCTCTACACCCCGGAGCTGACCTCCTGCCTTGACGGCATCACCCGCGGTAGTGTGATTCAAATGGCCCAGGAGCGCGGTTACGAGGTGCGCGAAAAACGTATTACACGCGACGAAGTCTATATCGCCGACGAGGCCTTCTTCACCGGTACCGCCGCCGAAGTATTGCCGATTCGCGAACTGGATAATCGCGAGATTGGTTGTGGCTCGCGTGGGCCGATTACCGCTGAGCTGCAAACGGCTTATTTTGATGCGGTGCACGGTCGCAACGAAGAGCACCCCGAGTGGCTGTCGCCGATTGACGGTTAAATATCTTCTATTAGTTGAGACACACTAATTAATAGTAAAAAAATACTGATCGTCGGCCCTTCCTGGGTCGGCGATATGGTGATGGCGCAAACGTTATTTACCAGCCTTAAACAACTAGCCCCCAACTGTATTATCGACGTGCTGGCCCCGGCCTGGAGTCGCCCGCTACTCGAACGCATGCCCGAGGTGAGCGGAGCCATTGCCATGCCGGTGGGTCACGGCGAACTGGCTCTGCCCAAACGCTGGGCCCTGGCGCAGCAGCTGCGTAAGCAGGCTTACGATGAAGCGTATGTGCTGCCCAATTCTTTAAAATCCGCCTTAATTCCCGCTTTTGCCGGCATTCCTCTGCGCGTCGGCTGGCGCGGTGAAATGCGCTTTGGCCTGCTCAACGATATTCGCCTGCTCGATAAAGAGCGCTACCCCTTGATGATTGAGCGCTTCATCGCTCTGGCTTATGACGAGGATAAAGCTCTACCGACTCAGCTGCCACGTCCCCATCTGCAAGTGGATGAATCGGCCCTGGCGGCCTTGCGGGATAAGTTTGAAATCGATCTGTCTCGGCCCGTACTGGCGTTGTGCCCCGGCGCCGAATTTGGTCCCGCCAAGCGCTGGCCCGAGGTTCACTACCAACATGTCGCCCAGACCATGCTCGAGCGCGGTTGGCAGGTCTGGCTGATGGGTTCCGATAGCGATGCCGGCGTTGGCGATAGTATCGCGACATCCATTGATGGCGCGAATGCTGCGTTTATTCGCAACCTCGCCGGGCAAACCGAATTGTCTGAAGCCATCGATTTACTCTCCATGGCCGCTGCGGTGGTGAGTAACGACTCGGGCTTAATGCACATTAGCGCCGCATTGGCGCGACCCCTGGTGGTGGTTTACGGTTCCACCTCCCCCGGCTTTACGCCGCCGTTGGGCGATTGTGTTGAAGTGTTGTCGGTACCCGTCGATTGCGGCCCCTGCTTTCAGCGTGAGTGTCCGCGAGGGGATGTAAAGTGTTTGGTAGAGCTGGATCCAGATCGAGTCGTAGCGGCGCTGGACAAGCTTGTCGATACCCCTGTACCCGAACAAGCCTGACTTATGGCCGGTGCTAATGATCTACCCCCCTTGAAGCTTGCCTTCGCACTCTACAAGTATTTTCCCTTCGGTGGCTTGCAGCGCAATATGCTGGCGATGGCCCTGGAGGCTATTACACGTGGCCATGGCGTCACTATTTATTGCAGTGCCTGGCAGGGCGAGTGTCCGGAAGATATTGATCTACAAGTGATCCCTGCACGAGGCTGGGATAATGCGGCGCGTATGGAAAATTTTGCCGCCGATCTAGGCCCGAAATTAAAGGGCCACGATTTACTGGTTGGTTTTAATAAGTGGCCGGGACTCGATTTGTATTACGCGGCCGATTCCTGTTTTTCCTATAAAGCACATTGCGAACGAGGCTTTTTCTATCGTCTTGCGCCTCGCACAAAAGCCTATTTAAAACTTGAGCAAGCGGTGTTTGCTGCCGACTCGAAAACACAAATTCTTGAGGTTTCTCGCCCCGAGCGAAAGCGCTTTGTACAGTGCCACGGCACGGCAGAAAATCGCTTTCATACCTTGCCGCCGGGGATTGCCACTAATCGGGTGGCTCCCGAAAACTGGCGGGAGATTCGCCGCGCAACTCGCGAGAACCTGGGCTTAACTGGCGACCAACAGTGCTTTTTAGCCCTTGGTTCCGGTTATAAAACCAAAGGCCTGGATCGTAGTATTAGCGCTTTGCATACACTGTGTGAGCAGGGAGTGGATGGCGTATTACTGGTAGTGGGTGATGACAAGCGAGAGTCATTTGTTCGCCAGGCGCAAAAGCTTGGCTTAGTTGAGCGCGTACGTTTTCTCGGCGGCCGCGATGATGTGCCCAATTTATTGCAGGCGGCCGATGTGCTGCTGCATCCCGCCTATAAAGAAAATACCGGCAATGCTTTGCTCGAAGCCATGATCGCCGGTTTGCCGGTGGTGGCGAGTGATGTCTGTGGCTATGCTCACTATGTGCGAGATGGGGAGATGGGCGCGGTAATAACGAGCCCCTTTAACGCCGATGATTATGTTACCGCGATTGTTCGAGCTCTCACCGTGTCGGGAGATCAGTGGCATCAAAAGGGTAAAAATTTTGCCGCGACGAGTGATGTTTATAGTCGCCCCCAGGTAGCTATCGATATTATGGAAAAACTTGCTGATGAAAAGAGTGCGAGCCAGTGTCTGAACTAATTCTCCGGGGTGAACTGCAAGAACTCTGGCGCGATAAAGATGTGTTTGCTTTGTTGCAAGCGGTGGATGGTGAGGTGGTTCGCGATAAGGAGGGGCGTCAAACCCTGAAGTTTCAGCTGGCGGGAAAAACCTATTATCGCAAGATGCATACCGGTATTGGCTGGCGAGAAATTATTAAAAATTTTCTACAATTGAAAATGCCCGTCACCGGGGCCTCGAATGAATGGCTGGCCATTAATCGTGTTCACGAGTTGGGGCTCGATTCCTTGAAGGCTCTGGCCTATGGTTGTAAAGGCCATAATCCTGCAAAAAAACTTTCTTTTCTGGTCACCGAAGAATTAAGTAATACCTTGAGTTTGGCGCAATACGCGGAACAGTGGCCGAGTAAGCCGCCGGCAACCAGTGAGCGGCGGGCCTTAATCCGTAAGGTGGCGATGATAGCGCGGACGATTCACGGTGCTGGGATTAACCATCGCGACTTGTATATTTGTCATTTTTTGCTCGACTTGTCATCGGATCCGGACAAGGCCAAGCAGGATCCTCGGCTCTTTCTCGTCGATTTGCATCGCGCTCAAATGAGGGCGGTGGTGCCGCGCCGCTGGCTGGTGAAAGATATCGCCAGTATTTATTTTTCATCACTGGATATTGGTCTGACAAAAAAGGATGTCTATCTTTTTTTAAAGATTTATTTCGATATGCCTCTGCGTGAAATCTTTAGTAGTCATGATGTGCTGCTTGATAGTGTGACAAAGCGCGCAATACAATTGTATCGTAGGGATTTTAAGCGCTTGCCAGTATTGCCTTTTACGTAGTATTTACAGTGGACTTGCTTATGTCGATTTACCGAAAAATAATAAGACCTCTTTTACACAAGATTAAACGCTTTCGAAACTTTATCCGGGATCTGTTGGTGGTGATTGCCCGTGGTTGGGATTTTCGTTTGCTGACCTCGTGTGATATGAATATTTCCAAGATTCCAAAATCCACGATAATTTGGCATCCGGTTGGCCTGGTAATCGGCAGCAAGGTGAAAATTGGCGAGCAATGTAATATTCGCCATAACGTTACCCTGGGCAATCTCGATGGCGGCTATCCCGTGATTGGTGACAGGGTGCAGATAGGCCCTGGTGTGATTATTCTTGGCAATGTGACGGTCGGTGATGACGCCATTATTGGTGCGGGGGCAACTGTTTTGAAAGATGTTCCGGCAAAAACAATTTATGCCTCGCGCTTTGAGCCGTATATGAGAAAGATTTAATCGCTAATATTTAATTCGATCTTTTTTCTTTTTATATATTCCTCGGGATCCGAGTTTATTTTTCGCTCAAATGCCGACAGATCTTTCTTTATATGCCGTTGCAGGGACTTTGTGGTGCGATGGATGATTAGCGAATCCAGGTCTATCAAAATAAGTTTTCCCCGTTCATAAATGATGTTGGAGTGCTTTATATCGCCGTGAGTAACACCCTTGCCGTGTAGATCACACAGCAGCTCGCGCACTAATCCTACGATTTTTGGCCAGTCGTTGATGGGGATGAGCTTGTCGAGCAGCAGGTAGTGCAGAATAGGCTCCGGGCAGAACTCGTTGATCAAATAGGAGCGTATGACCCTTCCCTTATGTAGCACGTCAAAGTAGCCCAGGGCAGTGGGCGTGGCAATATTCAGTTGTTGTAGTAAGTGGGTTTCACGCCATACCCGTCTGGCTCGAGAGCCAGCCAGTGTGTATTTTAGTGAATTTAAAAAGCCCTGATTATTGTAGCGTTTGATAATGACATCGCGGTCAGAGATCCTTGTTTTGGCAACCGTGGTTGCCCGGTCTGTTTTAATAATGTCGCCACTTTCTAACAGCGAGTCAATGCCGTCGATAATGTTCGCCGTTGTATCGCCGAATGCATTTCGAGACATTGTGCCCTTGATGCGATAGGGGGGGCTGATCTGTGTCGAATTGATGCTTTCAAAGAGTTCGGCATCGCCCAATTGCTGTTTGACGATGGCGCGATATTTGTTCTTCTCGCCTGCTATAGCCATAAATCAGTGGCCTCTATTTTCTCTTTCGCCAGCATTATTTTAAGCCGCTTGCGGGTCTTTGCGATGACTTTGCCGAGCAGCTCTTTGTTAGTTTGCCCATAGCAAAATCTCGAATAGTGATTGAAAAATCGCTGTCTGTCAGTCCTGGAAATGACGGGGCTGAGCAGGAGGTTTAGCTGGACCAGGTTTTTAATGCGTATATTTTCCGGTAGCTTTATATACTGTCGAGTGCGCTCGTTGTCGATAAATGCGAATTGCCAGCCCCCGGCATGCCGGCACATGACATTGCCTGCGCGCAGATCGCCGTGGCCGATATTTTTTCTGTGCATGCGGGCAATAATTTCGGCAAATTGCTCGATGAAAGCCCTCTTTTGTGAGTTTGTTTGTTCCCCGAGTTGGGCCACTGTGGTGTAGAGGTCATCGTAATCGCTCAGCGCCGCGCTGAGGGTAAAAAAACTATCCTTGTAAAAGAGCCGTTGCCGCCATCCCGTGAGTAGAGTGGTTGGCGTGGTGAACCCGAGGGACTGCAGTAGTTGCTCTGCTTCAAAGGCTTTAATAGCGCGACTTTTACCGAGTTGTTGCTTGATGGCATCGCGGGGGGATTTGAAAGCCATGCCCTTGAGGTAGACGCTAAGGGCCTCGCCACCATTGCTCAGTACTGCTCGACAGACATGGGAGTGTTGTGAAGCGGCTATCTCCTGTCGCTCGCTTAGCAGATGGGTCGCTGGCACTTCAGAGCCAACTGAGCTTAGGGCTTCGCTAAGCTCTAGTGTTTTATTCCGATAAAAACGCCAGCGCCCAGCGCTCTCGAAGGTAAAATCACGGTATTTGCGGGGCATTATTACTTACCGTAGAGGGTGGCGATGAAGGGATCGTGTGATCTGCAGCGTGATCTATTGGGTCTGGCAGCGCTGGGCTAAGGGCGTGGTATCGGCAGTTTATAGACATGGACCGAGCGACCTCGACTGTTCTGGAAGGTTTTTAGTAGCAGCTCCCGCTCCCGCAGACTCTCTTGTAGTGGCTGCTTATCTGCGCTCTTACGGCCGTACAATACAGCATATTGATAACCCTCGCGCAGTAAACTTTCTATGCTTTTATAGGGTTTTTTAAAGCTGTCGTTGGCGTAATCTGCGGTGTAAAAGGCGACTTTCTGCTCGTTAAAATAGATCTTATGCTCGTCACCCAGGTTTTCTTGGACCCAGTGAGCTGCTTCCTGGATATAGAGTTTGTCATCATTTTGCCGGCTCAGTGGATAGAGGCAGATGAGTAGGGGTAGGGCGAAGATGAGATATTTCCAGGGGCGTGGAGCGCTTTGATGGGACTTAGCCAGGCGTTGATACGTTTGACTTAACAGCAATGTGACGGGGATGCAGAGCAGAATTGCCGTGAGCATAATATAGCGCTGGCTGATAAAAAATTTATTGTAGACACTGACTAGGCCGACAATAAACCCGATCAGGATGTAGCTTGCCAACAGTTTGTGCTGGGGGTCGCTGAGTATGGGGCGTTTAATATTGCTGCGATAAAGGGACAGGGCCAGCAGGGGGGTGTTGGTGGTGCTGATGATGGTCAGTAATAGATGAAAAATAAAACCGCCAATCAGCAGGTCATTGACACTGCGCTGAGCCCATTTGCTGGGCATTATTTCGCGGATATTGTTCTTGAGCCGACTAAAATTTTCAGCGGCGAGTCTGAGCGTGGTCAGTTCCTTGTGCAATTTATCCGTCGCAGAGAAACCTTGTGTCGTTAGCAATTGTTCTTGATCAGCGCTTGACCGCTGTTGTTCAGGGGGAGCAACTAGATAAACCAGTGCTGCCAGAACAATCATCAGGCCGACTAAGTTTAATCCTTTATTGACCCCGAATTCCCCAGTAAATAGCCTTTGTAACAGGGCTAAAAGAGGGATTAGCAAGAGGTAGACCGTGCCCTCGACACGGTAGAGTGTTGCCGCGGTGCTGAGGCCTAGCCAGAGCAGAGCAAAGCGCCAGGCTTTACTCTTGAGCAGGTTCAGGCCTGCCCAGACAGCCCACAACTGCAGGGCCCAAAAGCCAAAGCCACGAATAATGTCGGGGCGTAAATGATTGAGGTTGGCGATACTGAAAAATACCGCCAGGGCGATGATCTGGCCTGGCAGCGAGGTATCGAAGCAGCGCACGATGGCAATAAAGCCCGCACCTAGCAGAACTTGCCAAAAAAGACTGAGGACCTGGGCACTGGTGTAGAGTTCGAGTCCGCTGAGGGAGGAGAGGAGGGTGATTTGGCTATAGAACAGCGTTTCTGGGCGATAGCTCTTTGCTTGTTCTGGTAGGCCTTCCGCCAGGGCGTGAGCGGCGTAAATATAATTGATGCCATCGTCGTTGAGGGTGCCCTCTATGGCGCCATAGGCAAAAAAGAGCAGTAGGCTGAGGGCGCAGCTGAGGCTGTAAATGGCTAGTCCCTGGCGCTTGAATTTTTGCCGCGCTGTCGTCGAGCGCTCTAATAGTGGGGTAGCTACCATAAAGTTATTTCTCGGGTCTGTCGTCGCCAGGGCGTGGCAAGGTCCTGGCTTAATGGGAGGCCCTGTTGCTTCGGGGAGGTAAGCCCCTTACGGCAGAGCCCTTTGCCCTAAGCGCTAGAAAGGGTGTCGTTGTAATACGGCTTTTACCTGTGCGGCGCTAAGCGTGTTAATGCAGCGATGATTGACGGGGCAGAGTTTTTTCGAGCAGCTGCTCTCGCAGGCCATTGGGTTTCTAATGACTCTGGCCTTGTGACCCAGTGGCCCCCAGCGATTCTCCCCAGTGGGGCCGAAAATAGCGTACACCGTGGCACCTGCCGCAGCGGCAAGGTGCATGGGGCCGCTATCGTTGCCCAGGAAAAACTGGCATTGCTGGAAAAGAGCTATTAGCTGGCGAATACTCAGTTGTTCGCACAGGTTAAGGTGTGGCTGCTGGCATTGGGCTTGTACCCTACTCACGCGCTCCGCATCCGAGTCTCCGGCGCCAATAAAAACTACCTGCTGATCCTGATCCGCTAGCCAGTCGGCGATTTCGGCGTAGTGCTCAATGGGCCATTGTTTATAGGCTTTGGTGGCGCCAACGTGAATACAGACATAGGGCTTGAGGGGGGCAAGCCCGTGTTTTTTCAGCATTGTCGCAAAGTCGCCGGCCTTGACGGGGTCTTCGCTTAAGCGGAGGTACTGGGGTTTGGGTGTTTGCCCGAGGAAGGTGGTTAGAAATTGCGCATAGTCGTTAAAGCGATGGGGCGGGCGTTCAATATCGGCCAGTTGTTGGCTGTAGACGCCCTTGCCGCGTCGCGCATCGACGGGTCCAATGCGCTGATGGATTCCCGATAGCTGGGTGATGGTTGAGGCCTGACCCTGGCCGTCGAAGTCGAGTAACAAGGTGGCCTGATGCTGGCGCAGTTGCCGGTAAAAGTCATAAAGCAGTTTCGCCTTGGCTCTGAGGCTGGCGATTTTTAATCGTTGGCGTGGGTAGTAGAGTACTTTACCGATGCCGGTGGCGGCTTCGATGATGTCGCGATAGCTCTCATCGATAACGACGAGGCTTTGCCCCCTGCTGGCGTTGACGATTTCTTGCACACAATGCAGGGCAACGAGTAAATTGCCCATATGCTTCGTTGTCATCAGCAGCACCAGCGGGGTCCGTAGCTCGAGACGATAGCTTGCCGGCGCGGAGCTTTGACTGCTTAATTTTGTCACCCCTTGGGAATCCCTTCACGCAATTTTGATAATGAGTATACCCAATGACTTGGACGCGATACAGGGCGTGAATGAGTGAGACTGTTTGTCTAGATGGTTTCATTTTCTCCCTGTCGGAGTACTTGCTGGGGTAGTAACTTCTACCGGCCGTGTTATGGCGGGAAATTTAGCGCTAGAGACCACAGGGAGTGGGGCGCTTAGCCGGGCTGTGGTAGCATAGTCCGGCTTTCAGCTGCTCAGAGTTTGTGCCCATGCTTGAGTTAGATATATTCCGTAACGAGCGCCTTAGAACAGACCCCTACCCCTATCTCGTGGTGCCCGGTTTTGTGCGGGGCGAGGCCCTGGCGGCAGTGCTACAAGATTTCCCCGATATTCAGCACCCGGGCAGTATTCCCGTTGCTGAGGTGACAGGGGGGGAGGCTTATCAGGCGCTACTTCAAGAATTGCAGAGTGAAAAGTTTCGTGCGGTGGTGGCTGAAAAATTTGCTCTCAATCTCGATGGTTTTCCTACTCTGACCACGGTGCGAGGGGTGATGCGCGAAAAGGACGGGCGTATCCATACCGACTCGAAGACCAAGGTGGTTACCGTACTCTTGTATTTGAACGATAGTTGGGAGGCCGAGGGCGGCAATTTGCGAGTACTGCGCGATGGTGAGGATATTGAAAATTTTGTCGAAGAGGTACCCCCCAGCGCCGGCACCCTAATGGCCTTTAAGGTGACGGATAACTGCTGGCACGGCCACAAGCCGGTGGTGGGCAAGCGCTTGTCGATACAGATGAACTATCTCATTGGCGAAGCGGCGAAGGGCAAGCATCAGTTCTTTCACGGTCTTAGCGCCAAACTCAAAAAACTCTTTTCCCGCAGCGCCAGCGTCCCGGCTTGACCCGTAACTCAGGAAAAACTCCGCTCAATGTTTGAATCAGGCCCGTCTGTCTCGCCGCTAAGTCATCAAAGCTCTCATTCATGAAGGTTTTGCTCGTCAAACTGACATCGATGGGTGATTTGGTGCAGGCCCTGCCTGCACTTAGTGATGCCCAAAAAGCCTATCCCGACATCCATTTCGATTGGGTGGTCGACGAGTCTTTCGCGGAAATCCCGCAATGGCATCCCGCAGTGCGGCGCACGTTGACCACGGCCCATCGCCGCTGGCGGGCACAATTGCGCCAGGTATGGCGGCGCGGCGAATTGTCTGCCTTCGTGAATGATTTGCGCAGCAGTCACTACGATGCCGTCATCGATGCGCAAACCAACTGGAAAAGCGCCCTGGTCACCCGCCTAGCTCGGGGCATAAAGCATGGGCCGGATAGTCGCTCGGTCAGTGAGTGGGTCGCCCATCTGGCGTATCGCCGTCGCTATGCCGTGTCGCGTGATCAATTGGCTGTCGATCGTTGGCGCCAACTTCTTGCCAAGGCCTTAAATTACCCCCTGCCAACCACGCCTCCGGAGTTTGGCCTCGGGTCTCGAGCCTGGCCCGCTGCACCCTTGTCGCTACCGACTGAGCCCTTTTTGGTCTTTGTGCAAAATGCCAGCTGGCCCAATAAGCGTTGGTCGAATGAACACTGGCGCCAGCTGATTGAGCGTGCCGGCGAGCAGGGTTGCGCGGTGTTATTACCCTGGGGTTCACCTCGGGAGAGGGAGCAGGCCGAGCACATTGCCGCGGGCTATGGGCATTGTACGGTGTTGCCGCGGCTGAGTTTGGGGGAGCTTGCCGGTGTCTTGGTGGCTAGCGCGGGTGCCGTTTGTGTTGATACCGGCCTGGCCCACGTCGCAGCTGCCCTCGATGTACCCACGGTGACCCTGTACGGGGCGACTGACCCCCATTTGATCGGTGCGACGGGAGCCTGGACACGTCACCTGCGAGCCACAGGTTTTACCTGTACTCCCTGCTATAAGCAGCGCTGTGATACTGCGGACTATAGCGGTGAGCAGGCCCAGTGTATGAAAACCATTGGCGTCGCCGAGGTCTGGCAGGCACTTGAAGAATTGCAGGCGCAGGCCGTGGTTAGCGCTAGCTCAGATGCTGGCTGTCAGCCCGCTGGCTAGTACTTAAAAATCATAGACCCGCTACAGAAAACCCTCGGGCTAGTTGAGAAAATGCCGAGTTAAGGCTGGGCAGTAAAACGGAGAATAGAGTTGAAGGTAGATATGCCGCGCTTTGATCGCGCTCAAATATTGGTAGTTGGTGATTTAATGCTCGACCGCTATTGGCAGGGGCCGGCCTCGCGCATCTCGCCGGAAGCGCCGGTACCGGTGGTCAAGGTCGAGCAACTAGAAGATAGAGTCGGTGGTGCCGGCAATGTAGCCTTGAACATTGCCGCCCTGGGTGCCGGTGCCTCTCTGGTGGGTGTCGTGGGTGCAGATGACGCGGCTCAAGCCCTTGAGGCCCGCTTCCGTTCGGCGGGTATTCGCACCGACTTCCAAGTCTCCTTTGATAAGCCGACCATCACCAAATTGCGCGTCATAAGCCGTCACCAGCAGTTGCTTAGGCTCGATTTTGAAGAACAGTTTACGGCGGCCGATACGGATCAAATTGCTGGTAAGGTCGAGGCCCTACTGTCAGATGTCAGCGTGCTGGTGTTGTCGGACTACGGCAAGGGTGGCCTGCAAAACCCCGTGGCCTTGATTGCTGCGGCTCGACAGCGTGGTATTCCGGTATTGGCAGACCCCAAGGGCAGTGACTTTAGTCGCTATCGGGGGGCAACTCTGATTACGCCGAATATGGGCGAATTTGAAGCCGTCGTTGGGCCCTGTGACAGTGAGGGGGCCATCGTGGCCAAGGGCTTGGCCCTGCTCGAAGACCTACAGCTTGAGGCCTTACTGGTGACTCGTGGTGAACACGGCATGACCCTGTTGCGCCGAGACATGCCCGAATTTCACCTACCGGCGCGGGCGCGTGAAGTCTTCGATGTCACCGGTGCGGGTGATACGGTGATCTCCGTGTTGGCTGCGGGGCTGGGTGCTGGGGAGGAATTGCCCGCGGCTGTGGTGCTGGCCAATCTGGCGGCGAGTATTGTGGTCGGTAAATTGGGTACGGCAACGATAAGTGCCCCGGAATTGCGGCGCGCGCTTCAGCTTGAGCAGGGCCACGGACGTGGCGTTGTCAATGAGGAGCAGTTGCTGGTCGATTTGACCGATGCCCGCGCCCACGGTGAGCGCATTGTTTTTACCAATGGTTGTTTTGATATTCTCCACGCTGGCCATGTCGGTTATCTCGAGCAGGCGCGCCGTTTGGGTGAGCGCCTGATTGTCGCAGTGAATGCCGATGAGTCGGTGCGGCGCCTCAAGGGCGAGGGCCGGCCAATCAATTCGGAGGATAGGCGCATGGCCGTATTGGCGGGCCTGGAGTCCGTCGACTGGGTGTTGGTCTTTACCGACGATACCCCGGAGCGGCTGCTGGAGTTCATTCGTCCCGATATCCTGGTAAAAGGCGGCGACTACCAAAAAGAGTCGGTGGTGGGATGGGAGATTGTCGAAGCCTACGGCGGCGAGGTGAGGGCGCTAGATTTTCTCGATGACTGTTCAACCACAGCCATTGTGGAAAAAATTCAGGGTGAATAAAGCCCGATTGAAAACAGTGTTGGTTTGTCATTGTTGTAGTAAAGGGCGCCTTCCGCTGGCATATCCCCGGTATTATTGAAGGCGGCCGGCTGGGCCTAGACGCCTCTTTCCTTGAGCATTTTGTCGAGGACGTCGAAGACTTTATCGCTGCTGCGCTCCATTTCTTGTGCCGCCTTTTCAAGCTCGACCATTGACTCCGGGCTAGTACCCCTGTCAATCAGCTCGAAAATACTCTTGGTGGCATTGTGAACAGCGGAGTGAGGGTGATCGAGGTGGGGATAGGCCCTGAGTTTTGAAAAGCTCTTTTTGCCCTCTCCGCGTGTATACCACTTACCGAGGCGGCAGTTTCTGTGGTCGACAAAATCCATTTGTTTGTCTTCCTTGATAATCGACAGATAGGTGTTGACCTTCCAGATAATATGGTCGAGTTTGGTGAGGGAGGTGAAGGTCTTATCGTTAGAGCCGAGTACCTTCTGAACCGAGCGCATATTCGCCTGGCTGGTTTCATGTAAGCGCAGATCAAATTGATCGACGACTTTTTTGACCTTTTCGCAGCCCTCGCTCGATTCCCCCATACTGGTGGAGAAGTTCATTGACTCCTCATTAATTTGTTCTATGGCCGTAGTGATCTCGTCGGCAGCTTTTTTACTTTCGCGGGCCAAGGCCTTCACCTCATCGGCGACCACGGCAAAACCCTTGCCGGCCTCGCCCGCGCGCGCTGCTTCAATGGTGGCATTGAGGCCCAACAGGTTGGTTTGGTAGGAGATGCCGACGATTTTTTGTAGCAAGTGGTTAATGTGTTCGATTTGCTCGGCCATGATCTGGGTGCGGTCCGAGGATTTGGCAAGCAAGTCTGTTAGCACAGCCATTTGGCGGGTCATCTCTTCGGAATCCCTGGTCAGGCCGGCGAAATCCTTGCCGATTTCATCGAATTCCGCCAGTGATTCATAATTGATTTCGGTGGATTCGGCGAGGTTACCCTGCACATTGACCAGCCCTGTTTTGAGCTGCTCATTTTGAAAGCGCAGTAGCTTCAGTAGACCTGCATCGTTATTTTCTGTCATAGCCTATCGCCTGTTTTTATTGGTGACCGAGGGGTGAGTATAGCCCAGTCTGGGTAGGGTAAATTGTGCGTTATAACGCATTAATATTAGCGCGGAGGTGCTCGGGGTTAATGGTGCCAACGATGGCGCTACTGACGCCGGGGTGGGCAAAAATCATCTTGAAACATTCTTCTATCGGATTTTCGATGTTGTCTTCGCCGGACCTTTTACCTGCTGCGGAGTGGCCGCTGGCGAGGGCTTTTTTTATCAGTACACCCTTGCCATGCTGCCGGCAATAATCGGCCACCGCAATTTCGTCCCTGTACTGTAAATTCCAGGTAATCATTACCAGGTCACCCTGTGCGGCGGCGAGTAGGCCGCCCTTGACGGTTTTGGTCGACATGCCGATGGCGCGAATCTTACCGGCCCTCTTCAATTCTGCCAGGGCCTGCAGTGTGCCGTGTTTTTGCAGTATTTCCTCGTCGTTGCCGTCGGAGTGGATGAGGACGATGTCGAGAAAGTCGGTGTTGAGGCGGCGCAGGCTGCGCTCGACGCTGCTGCGGGTGTGCTCGGGGGTGAAGTCGTAGTGTGATTCACCGTCGATAAATTCTTCGCCCACCTTGCTACAAATTAGCCAATCCTGGCGCTGGCCGGCCAGTAGCTTACCGAGACGCTGTTCGCTATTGCCATAGGCCGGTGCGGTGTCGATCAGGTTAATGCCGCTGTCCTTGGCCAGCGCGATGAGGTCGCCAGCCTCTTTGTCATTTGGGATCTTAAAACTCTGGGGGTATTTAACACCTCGATCTCTGCCCAGTTTGACGGTGCCGAGGCCAAGAATGCTGACTTCCATACCGGTTTTACCGAGGGCGCGCCTGGCTAGCATCAAGTCTCTCCAAAAAGTTCTTGCCAGGGTGGTACTGCCATGGACGGTGTTTCTAGCGGCAAAATTATAGGCGAAGAATATGTCGGCTCAATACCTTTTTTTGTCAACAGGTCGACAATTTGGGTGCTGAGATTGGGGGCCAGAGTGAGTTTGGTGGGCCAGGCGGCGATGACGTTCTCGCAGTTGCCGGCCCAGGCTGCATAGGCCTGGTCGGGGCGGGCGAAATTGCGCTGCAGGGGCTCGGCGCGCTCGACCGGCAGCGTCGCCCACTGGGCATCACTGAGGTCGACCCAGGGCAGTAACTCGCGCATTTCCCGCTGTGCGCAGCGAATGAGTTCAGCGCGGCTTTGGCTGGCGCCCTTTTCTGCCAGAGCACCACCAAGGTACCAGACCTGGCTACCGTCGCCACAGGCGTGGCTGGAAATGGTGACCCGGGGTGTGGTTTCGCGACCCAGGCAATGGCCAAAGAAGGCGTGGGGGTGGCGGTGTTTGACCAAGACCTGCTGCAGGGGGCGGGTCTGCATCGCGGGGCTGGAGGCGCCCAATTGCTGGAGTAATGGGCCATTGCCCCGCCCTGCGGTGAGCACCATGGCCGCGCTCGTCAGTAGCAGGTGCCGCGCGCCATTGCCGATGACAATGGCGTGGCTGCCGTCGGACTGGGGCTGGAATTGCGCTGTTTGCCAGTCGATCTGGAAAATACGCGAGCGCAGCGGTTCGGCAAGTTGGTGCACGAGGGAGGGAACATCAAGCACCATGTCGACCAGTTTATACACCGAGCCCTTGAACTCGGGCACCTGTAGCAGTGCGGGTAGCTGCTTGCCGCTGACCTTGTCGACGCGACCGCGGGTGGCTTTACTGGCAAAAAAGGTGCTTAAACGGGAGGTGGTGTTGGCGCTCGACCACAGGTAAAAGTGATCGCTGAGCAGTTTGCAGCCACGCAGATCAACGTCGCCCTCACCCCTCAGGCATTGACGCCAGTATTCGGGCATGTCGGCAATGGCCTCGGAGGCGCCGGTCAACAGGCCGCTGAGGGTGTATTTGATGCCGCCGTGAATCATGCCCTGGCTGGCGACACTCTGATCGCTGCCCAGGGCGCTGTTTTCCAGCAAGATGGCATTGTAGCCGAGCTTGCACAGGTGCTGTAGTAACCAGAGGCCGGCAATACCGCCGCCGATAATGGTGATATCTGTGGCAATTGTTTCGCTGGGCTTGAAGGCGCCGGAAAAGGTGTCGGGGCTTACTGGCATAGGGGCGTTTACTTCCTGGGGGTCTGTACTTGCGGGGATTATAGCGCTTTGTGCAAAACCTTTTGCGGCTATCCACTGGCCTCGGTATGCTGCCCAAACTTGGAGGCTCCGCTTGGCACGATTACTTTACACAGTACTTATCTATCTTTGCTTACCCCTGATTTTACTGCGCCTATTTTTGCGTGGTAGTCGCGCACCGGCCTATCGGCGGCGTTGGGGGGAGCGTTTCGGCTTTGTTGACAGGCTCGACGCTTCTCGACAGGTGATTTGGCTGCACTCCGTCTCGGTGGGTGAGACCATCGCCGCCGCGCCCCTGGTTCGCCGCTTGCAAGCGCAGTACCCCGAGGCCACCTTGTTGGTCACGACGATGACGCCCACCGGTTCGGCTCAGGTCGGCAAAATTTTTGGCGCTAGCGTCGAGCACTGTTACGCCCCCTACGATATGCCAGATGCCATTGCACGCTTCCTGAGCCGTACACATCCAGCGCTACTGGTGATTATGGAAACGGAGCTGTGGCCCAATTTGATCCATGCCTGCCACCACCGGTCTATCCCCGTGGTGTTGGCCAATGCTCGCCTGTCGGCAAAGTCAGCGGCTGGCTATGCCAAGGTGGCTCAGCTGGCGCGGCCCATGCTGGCTCAGTTGGCCGTGGTTGCGGCGCAAACCGAGGCCGATGGCGAGCGCTTTTTACGGCTCGGTGTTGCCAGTGAATCCCTTGAGGTGACCGGCAATATTAAGTTTGACCTGCAACTCGACGAGTCTCTCCGCGAACAAGCGGCGGCGCTCAAGGCCCAGTGGCGGGGTGCTAGCGGGCGCCCGGTATGGCTGGTTGCCAGCACTCATCGCGGCGAGGATGAAATCGTTCTCGATGCCTTTAGCCAGGTCCTAGCCCATTGCGCTGACCTTCTTTTGGTACTGGTGCCGCGCCACCCGGAGCGCTTTGACGAGGTGGCAGGACTTTGCAGCGAGGCGGGCTATAACTTGAGTCGGCGCAGCGAGGTGCCAGGGGCTGGAATGGCGGCCATTACCGATGGCGTACAGATCGTGTTGGGCGATACCATGGGGGAGTTATTGACCTTTTGCGGTGCCAGCGATATTAGCTTTGTCGGCGGCAGCCTGGTCGCCGTTGGTGGTCACAATCTGATCGAGCCCGCTGCCTGGGGTGTGCCGGTGCTCAGTGGCCCACATCTGTTTAACTTTACCGAGGTGGCGCGCTTGCTGAGTGAGGCGGGGGGGCTGGCACTTTGCGCCACGGCCAGTGAGTTGGCCGAACAGGTGGTAAAACTATTAGTTGATGATGCGCAATGCTATCGGCAGATGTCCGATGCAGCGCTCGCGGTGACCGAGGCCAACCGCGGCGCGTTGGACAGACTTACAGTTTTACTCGAGAGTCAGATTTGCCAACTATCTGCTCCGGCCGCATCCAGGCGTTGAGCTTGTTGATATCGTCGGGGCTCAGTAAACCGGCAACTTCTTTGAGGTTGAGCATGCTCAAAATGTAGTCGTAGCGGGCATTGGCGTAGTCGCGCTGGGCGCGATACAGGAGGCGCTGAGAGATCAGGAGGTCGACGATATTGCGAGTGCCGACATCATAACCGGCCTGGGTGGCTTCAAGGGCGCTGCGTGCTGAGATAATACCCTGACTTCTGGCCTCTACCCTGGCGCTGTTGGTTTGTACTTTTAAGTGTTGAGAGCGGGCCTGCTGGGTAGTGCTGCGTTGGGTGTGCAGAAGAGTTTGCTGGGCCTGGATAAACTCCTGCTGAGCTATTTTTCGTTCTGCGCTGATAAGTCCGCCAGAGTACAGAGGGGCGTCCATGCGCACCGAAAAGACCAGGGGTTCATCGTCTCTTGAGAAGGGCTGGTTACTTTTACCACTGGGATCAAAACTACCATCCTGGTGGTAGTTGGAGTAGCTCAGCTTGGCCGATACCCGTGGTAAGTGCTCGGCGCGTTTGGCTTGGGCATTTTTCTCGGCGGCCTGCATGCTCAAGCGGGCTGCCGTAAGGGTGAAGTTGTTGTCCTGGGCAAACTTCACCCAGGCTTCGCGGTCGAGAGGCTCGGTTGGCGTGATGGGGAATTCCGCGGCGAGCCCGGCTAGTTCGCTGTGGGGCTGGCCGGTCATGACTTCCAGTGCCTCGAAGGCGATATCGAGGGCGCCCTCGGCTTCCAGAGTGTTAACTCGGGCGGCGTCGAAAGCGGCCTGGGCCTCGTGAACATCGGTGATTGGTAGCAGGCCGACCTCAAAGCGTTCCTTGGTCTGTTCGAGCTGGCGGCCGATGGCGCGCTGCTCGGCCTTGGCGGTGATTAGATCTTCACTGCTGCGCAAGACCTCGGTGTAGGCGGCGGCAACGCGTACAATTAGGGCCTGTTGCTCGGCGGCTAGATCGGCGCTGGCTTGTTGGTCCAGATCAAAGCCCTGTTTAAAGGTAAACCAGGCGGGTAGATCGAACAGGGGCTGAGTTAGGGTTAAAGAGTAAAATTCGCTCTCGTCGTCATTTTCACCCGCGGCGCCCGCGTTAAAAGTCTGGCCGGGGAAGTTTAGTGTGCGAAAGGAGCTGTTATCTCCATCGCCGTCCGCTAGTTCAATACTGCCGTTAATGGTGGGTAGTAAGCCAGAGCGGGCGCGGGGAATAGCTTGCTTGCCGGCTTTGTAGGCGGCGTGTGCTGCGCTTAACTGGGCATCATTGTTGACGGCGAGTTGGTAGATTTCAGCCAGTGTTTCGGCTTGTAGTGGTACGGCACAGCTTGCAGTTAATAGCAGGCCACCCAGCGTTTTGGAGATCAGCTTTGGCATGAATTTATCCTATGGGATTTATAAGACTTTGGAGCGATAGCGCGCTAGTCTAGCAGATAGAAACGGCGGCGTACCCTTTTATATATGCATCTTTTTTGATACAGGAAAGGTGCTGTGGTGCTCGGGTTCATCGCTTTAGGGAGAGGGTTAAGAGCTCATGTTGAAAGTTAAATCGCTGAATGATGGGGATGTTGAGCTGATTTCCAGGGAGGTGGTGTATCAGGGTTTCTTCACCATGGAGAAACTACAGCTGCGCCACCGCCTGTTTGCTGGCGGCTGGAGTCGGGAATTTAGTCGCGAGTTGTTTGTCCGCGGGCGCGCAGTCGGCGTGTTGCTCTACGACCCCGAGCGGCAATTGGTCGGTATGGTTGAGCAGTTTCGAGTCGGTGCCATGGGCCTGGCGGAGGGACCCTGGCAACTCGAGGTGGTTGCCGGTATGGTTGAGGCTGGCGAGACCTCGGAGGATGTGGCCACGCGTGAGTTGATAGAAGAGGCGGGCATTGATGGCGTGACACTACTGCCGATCTGTGAATACCTGGTAAGCCCAGGGGGCACCAATGAACGACTTGAATTGTTTTGCGGACTGGTTGATCTGCACGGCAAAGGCGGCAACTTTGGCCTAGCCTGTGAGAATGAAGATATCCTACTACATGTGATGAGTGAAAATGAGGCACTTGAGGCCCTGGCGGCAGGACAGTGTAATAATGCCGCGAGCATTATTTGCCTACAGTGGTTGCAGTTAAACCGGGCCCGTTTGCTGGCCCAGTTCAGTGCCGAAGGTAGTGGGCAATAGTTGCGTTGTAAGGCCCACCCGTCATCGTAGAAGAGAAGAGGCAAAATTTGCGTTATCGAGTTGATCTAAAAGCGTTTATGGCGTGCTGTGAAGCCAATTATTATCGCCTGCTCGCATTGTTTCCCGACCTGCACAGCGTCGATCAGCGGCGCATTGGCCTGTCCCCGGGCGGTGATGGCGAGGTGGTCTTGACGGTACTCGAGCGCACCTCCTATACCACCTTGTTATCGATTGCCCAGGGCCAAACTGATGGTACCCCGAGCCCCGACGCTCGGTCGGAAAGGACTGATAAGCCAGTCACAGTTCGCTGGTTAAAACCCCCGGTGCTCACACTGCGCTTGTATCATGATGCGCAAATAGCTGAAGTCATTACCTATGACTGCAATCGTGGTGTGCGACCTAATAATGCTTATCCAAATCAAAATATGTTTCAGCCTGATGAAAAGCGTCAGTGGAATCACTTTCTTGAAGAATGGCTGGTGCTCTGTCGCCAGCATGGTTACGCCGTGGGTGAGCCGCTGCCAACGCTCGATACGGCCTGCGAATAATTTAGTTTCGGGGCTGGCGCAATGTGGCGCTGCCCGCATTCCGTTTAATCTCGCTCCGGTTTACCCGAGGGGCATTGTTCAGATCGGTGTTGAGCAAGCCCAGCCTTGTCAGGCGAGGGTTGGCAGATGATTGCAGAGGGAGTGCGCCACCTGGTACAAATTTCCGACTTGCACATTGGCGAAACGCGGGAACATCGCCTGGCGGGTATTTGTACCTACGACAGTTTTAGCAAAATACTGGCCGACATTTCATCGCGCCGTGATTACGCGGATATGATGATGGTATCGGGTGATGTGGCCGCCGAGGGTAAGCACAGCGCCTATAGTCTGTTTTCCGAACAGGTACAGTTTTTTGAAATCCCCTATGCCTGGTTGCCGGGCAATCACGATGATTTTGCGGTGATGCAGAGCGGCTTTATATCCTCGCCCTACTGGCCGCTTCTGGAATTGGGCAAATGGCGGGTACTCTCGCTCAACACCGCCATACCGGGCAAAGTTGGCGGCAGGCTGGAACCAGAAGAGCTGGCCTTTCTTGAGCAAAGCCTGCGCGCCGAACCGGAGTCGCCCTTTGTGATTTTTATGCACCACCCGCCTATGCCAGTGGGCTGTGACTGGCTCGATAAGCAGCGTATTTCCAATGCCGATGAATTTGAGGGTATTGTGCGCGCGGCGGGCAATGTTAAAGCACTGTTTACCGGCCACGTACACCAGGAATTTTCTACTCAGTGGGCGGGGTGCCCGGTCTATACAACACCATCGACCTGTTTTCAGTTTGCCGCAGAGAGCGAGGGCTTTGCCATGAGCGATGGCATGCCGGGTTACCGCTGGATTGACTTGCACCCCGACGGTCAGCTGAAAACGGGAGTGCGCCACCTCTCCGACATTGAGCACAAGGTCGATCACGCCCTTGCCGGTTATTAATAGCGGTGTATACAAATTACACTTTGCTCTTGAGTGGGCGGTCTTAGCGCGCCAGTCGCCCTATTAATTGTTGTCCTGCAATCGCTATAATCGGGCCTTTCCTCCAGGCGAAGTCAGATTGTGGCCTCACTCCTTTACATACACGGTTTCAATAGTTCGCCGGACTCCGACAAGGCGTGCCAAACCCGCGCCTGGTTGGCTGAACATCGTCCCGATATCACCTTTATATGTCCCTGTTTAAGCCCCTTTCCCGCTCGTGCCATGGCGCAGCTAGAAGCGGTAATTACCGGCTTGTCTGGTAGACTTTATTTTGCGGGCAGTTCCATGGGCGGTTTTTATGCGACCTACCTGGCGGCTAAATATCATTCGCGAGGGGTATTGATCAACCCGGCGGTGCGCCCCTGGCTGGGTCGTGAATACTTGCTTGGCGATCAGGCGAACTACCACACCGGGGAGGTGCACCGCATCGAGCAGGATCACCTCGATCAGTTGCAGGCCTTTGATGTTGAAGTCATCAAGGCGCCCGCAAACCTGCTGGTGCTTCTGCAAAGCGGCGACGAGGTGCTCGACTATCGTCTCGCCGAAGGCAAATATGGCGACTGCCAGCTCGTCGTCGAGCCCGGCGGCGACCATGGCTTTGTTGGCTTTGAAAGTCATCTGCCAGCCATCATCGAATTTCTCACTCAGCAACCAACACGAGTCTAAAAATGCCCTCAGTACTTATCATGAGTGAAACCTAGGATGAGCGATTACAACGCAGATTCCATTGAGGTACTAACCGGCCTCGACCCGGTGCGCAAGCGCCCGGGCATGTACACCGACACCACACGGCCCAACCATCTCGCCCAGGAGGTGATCGACAACAGTGTCGATGAGGCTTTGGCTGGTTTTGCTCGCAAAATTTACGTTATTTTGCACAAAGATGGCGCTATTACGGTGGGCGATGATGGTCGGGGTATGCCGGTCGACATCCACCCCGAGCAGGGTTTGCCGGGGGTTGAGGTGATTCTCTCCACTCTTCACGCCGGCGGTAAATTTTCCGGTGATAGTTACGAGTTTTCCGGTGGTCTCCACGGTGTGGGTGTATCGGTGGTTAATGCACTGTCGCTGGAATTGCAGGTGACTATTCGTCGCGCCGCCCAGGTCTATCGCATGAGCTTTGCCAATGGCGAAAAGGCCTCCGAGCTCGAGGTCATCGACACCTGTGGCAAGCGCAATAGCGGCACCGAGATCAAGTTTCTTGCCGATGCAAAATACTTCGACAGCATTAAATACTCCCTGCCTCGGCTCAAACACGTGTTGCGTGCCAAGGCTGTATTGTGTGCCGGTCTTGAGGTGCAGTTTAAGGATGAGGCCTCGGGCGAAAGCGAAACCTGGCTCTACGAAGAGGGCCTCGCCGATTATTTGCTGACGGCAACAAAGGGCTGGGAGGTACTTCCCGCCGAACCCTTTACCGGTAGCTTTAGCGCCGCCGCGGCTGCTGTCGACTGGGCCGTACAGTGGCTGCCCGAGGGTGGCGAGATCACTCAGGAAAGCTACGTTAATTTAATTCCCACCGCCCAGGGCGGCACTCACGTCAACGGTTTTCGCACCGGCTTACTGGAGGCAACGCGGGAATTCTGTGAATTCCGCAACCTCCTACCACGGGGTGTAAAGCTCGCTCCCGATGATATTTGGGACAAGTGTTGTTTCGTGCTCTCTTCGAAGCTGCGCGACCCGCAATTCTCCGGGCAGACCAAGGAGCGCCTATCGTCTCGCGAAGCGGCGGCCTTTATTTCGGGGGTGGTGAAAGACGCCTTCAGCCTCTGGCTCAACCAGCATACCGAAGAAGCGGAGAAGCTGGCCGAGTTGTGTATTGCCAATGCCCAGCGGCGCATGCGTCTCAGTAAAAAAGTGGCGCGCAAGAAGGTCACTTCCGGGCCCGCCTTGCCGGGTAAGTTGGCGGATTGTTCCAGCGCCGAGCCCGAGCGCTCGGAGCTATTTTTAGTGGAGGGTGATTCGGCGGGTGGTTCGGCCAAACAGGCGCGCAGTCGTGAGTTCCAGGCCATCATGCCCCTGCGCGGTAAAATTTTGAACACCTGGGAGGTCGATAGCCAGCAAATTCTAGCCTCCCAGGAGGTGCACGACATTTCCGTGGCCATTGGTATCGATCCCGACAGTAACGACCTCAGCGCCCTGCGCTATCACAAGGTCTGCATTCTCGCCGATGCCGATTCCGACGGTGCCCATATTGCCACACTGATCTGTGCCCTCTTTGTACGCCACTTTCGACCCCTGGTGGCGGCCGGCCATGTCTATGTGGCGATGCCGCCGCTGTTTCGTATCGATGTTGGTAAAGCCGTGTTTTACGCCCTCGACGAGCAGGAAAAGCAGGGTGTACTCGATCGCATTGAAGCGGAAAAATTGAGTGGCAAAATACAGGTGACACGCTTTAAGGGTTTGGGTGAGATGAACCCCATCCAGCTGCGGGAAACCACCATGGACCCGGACACACGCAGGCTGGTGCGCCTGACCATAGCCGAGGGCGACAATACCGGCGAACTCTTTGATATGTTACTGGCGAAAAAGCGCGCCGCCGATCGCAAGGCCTGGTTGGAAGAAAAAGGTGATCTCGCCGAAACGGCTTGATCCTCTGTCGTTAACTTCACTTAAACAAATTTGATAAAGACGTTTTTATGACAGATACAGTAATTGCCATCGACTCGGCGGAGAGTCGCCCGGTTAGTGAGTACGCCGAAAAAGCCTATCTCGACTATTCCATGTACGTGATACTCGACCGCGCCCTGCCCCACATAAGTGACGGTCTCAAACCCGTGCAACGGCGCATTATTTACGCCATGAGCGAGCTGGGCTTGCGCTCCACCGCCAAGCATAAAAAGTCGGCGCGCACGGTGGGCGATGTCATCGGTAAGTTTCACCCCCACGGTGACAGTGCCTCGTACGAAGCCATGGTGCTGATGGCCCAGCCCTTTTCCTATCGCTATCCGCTGGTCGATGGCCAGGGCAATTGGGGGTCGCCGGACGATCCCAAGTCTTTCGCGGCCATGCGCTACACCGAATCTCGTCTCGCCCAGTTTGCCGATTTATTACTCGGTGAACTGGCCCAGGGCACGGTCGAATGGCAGCCCAATTTCGATGGCTCATTGCAAGAGCCTCAGGTGCTGCCGGCGCAGGTGCCCCACGTATTATTGAATGGCACCACCGGCATCGCCGTCGGTATGGCCACCGATATCCCGCCCCACAATTTGCGGGAAATTATCAATGCCACGGTGCATCTTCTCGAGCACCCCAAGGCGACAGTGGAAGACCTATTCGCCTATGTGCCCGGCCCCGATTACCCCACCGAGGCGGAAATTATTTCCAGCCCCGAGGAGTTGTTGGCGGTTTATAAAAGCGGTCGTGGCTCGGTGCGTATGCGTGGTATATGGCAGCGCGAAGACGGTGACATCGTCATCACCGCCTTGCCCCACCAGGCCTCGCCGGCAAAAATTCTGGAGCAAATTGCCGCGCAAATGCTCGCCAAAAAGCTACCGATGGTGGCCGATTTGCGCGATGAATCGGATTACGAAAGTCCTACGCGGCTGGTGATTGTGCCGCGCTCGAATCGGATTGATCTCGATGCCTTGATGAATCATCTCTTTGCCACCACGGATTTACAGCGCAATTACCGTGTCAATCTCAACATGATCGGCATGAACGGCCTGCCTAGCGTTAAACCTCTAAATGTCATTCTCGGCGAGTGGTTGAAGTTTCGTCTCGCCACCGTGCGCCGTCGCCTTGAATATCGCCTCGAGCGAGTACTGGCGCGTCTGCATATTCTCGATGGACTTTTGGCCGCCTTTCTCAATATCGACGAAGTGATCGCCATTATTCGCCACGAAGATGACCCAAAGCACGAGTTGATGGTGCGCTACGAGCTCACGGATATTCAGGCCGAGGCGATTCTCAATTTGCGTTTGCGCCAGCTGGCCAAGTTGGAAGAGTTTAAAATCCGCGCCGAGCAGGACGAGCTGAGTGCCGAGCGCGATGCTCTGGAGCTCATCCTCGGTTCTGAGCGGCGCTTGAAGACCCTGGTACGCAAAGAGCTACAAGCCATCGCCGAAGAGTTTGGCGATGATAGGCGCGCGGCACTGGTACAGCGTGGCGAGGCCCAGGCCTATAACGAAATGGACCTGCTCAGTGCCGACCCGATTACGGTGGTGCTCTCTGACAAGGGCTGGATTCGTGCCGCCAAGGGGCACGAAGTGGACGGTGCGTCCTTGAATTATAAGGCCGGAGATGGCTTTTTTGGTGCTGTGCAGGGGCGCAGTAACCAGCAGGTCATCTTGCTCGACTCGACAGGCCGCAGCTATGCTCTGGCCGCCCACACTCTGCCATCGGCGCGGGGACAGGGTGAGCCTGCGACCGGCCGTTTGAATGCGCCGTCGGGGGCGACATTCTGTGGCCTGCTAATGGGCGATGATGAGCAAAAGGTATTGCTGGCCACCGACGCCGGCTATGGCTTTGTTGCCAAGTTGTCCGACCTGTACACCAAAAATCGCTCCGGTAAGGCGCTTATTAGCATCCCCAAAGGTGGCCTAATATTGCCACCCATTGCCAATGTTAATGTCGGTGAGGGGCGGGTGGTGGCCATTAGTAATGAGGGCCGTATGCTGGCCTTCCCACTGACGGAGCTGCCTGAATTGGCGCGGGGTAAGGGCAACAGGATTATTAATATCCCCGCGGCACGCCTACAGGCCCGCGAGGAATATATGCTCACGGTGGCGGTGGTGTCCGAGGGGCAGAGCCTGGTTATTTACTCGGGTAAGCGTCATCACAATGTGAAGTTTGCGGATTTGCAGCATTACATCGGTGAGCGTGGCCGGCGCGGCAATAAATTGCCACGGGGCTTTCAAAAGGTTGATCGGGTCGAGGTGGTGTAATTCATGCGGGCAGGCCAGTGGCCGTGGGTAGTTGCCACCTAGGCCTGTAGGAGCCCTTCGGCCTCGGGTGCAGGCCAGGCAATGATTTTTGCGCAGGCCGCTGGTCGAGATGGTTTGGGTGCTTCCAAACTCGTTTCTTTGGCAAAGTATTGCGCCCAGCAGGCGGTGAGGCCAGGTAGGTCTTCGGCGTCGGGCAGGCGGACTTTATTGCGTTGGTAGATGGTCCAGGCAATGGCCGTGGCGTAGGCCAGATTGGTGAGCAATTCGAGGTGGGGGTCTCGCAAGAAGGCCTGCTGGGAGGCCAGGCCACGAACCGTGCTCGCCCGATCGGGATCAAAGGCGAGATAGTTGTCCCATATGCTCAGGTGGGTTGTGCTGTTGATCTGGTACAGCCCCAAACCGTCCTCTACTTTGTCGGCAATGTGCTTTTCCTGCAGGCTAATGGTGACGATGAGCAGATTTTCTGCCGCTGCGGAATAGTTGCCGAGGGCCTTTAAAGTATGGCCGATGACCAATCTGATGTTGACGCTTCCGAAGTTATTCATGATGCCTCTGTCTAGCCAGGTGTGTCAGTTGGCTTGGCCTTACATGCTCTACCGCCAAAAAACTGACATTGTTACCGTGTTTAGCGCATGCTGAAATAATATGCAGATTTGGTGCCGTGATCTTTGAGCGCGCTAATTGGCACCTACTAATCAATATATCGACAGGATTTAATATTGAGTACAATAATATTTAGTTAGTAAAGGACGGTGGGTTAGAGCAAAAAACAATAAATAGCTATGCCGAGCTTCATCATCTTGAATAAACACCCTTTGAGGCCTATTTCGACTGTTTTTAGGGCCCTCTAAATGGATGTTTTTATCGTTAAGCCCATATACTTAGCGCCGCTTTTTGGCCGGGATTGTTGGGGATGCATGCATGGTAGTGCTAGGTAAAAAATACTGGCTGGTTATTGTTTTATTACTCAGTGGTTGTACCGCCATTGGTACGCTGCAATTTGAGCATCGCTACGGTAAGTCGGCGGTGAAAGAGCGCACTGTCGAGAAATTACCGGCGGGCGCCGTCGACTATTGGCACGAGGTAAAACCCATTCTCGAGCAGCGCTGCGTGGTCTGCCACGGCTGTTACGATGCCTCCTGCCAGCTAAAATTGAGTTCCATTGAAGGTATAGAGCGCGGTGCGTCAGCGGTCGAGGTCTACCATTCGACGCGACTGAGAGCGGCACCGCCGAGCCGTCTTTTTGAAGATGCCCACTCGGTCGGTGAATGGCGAGAGCACGGCTTCCATTCAGTGCTCAATGAGCGAGTCGATAGTGTCGAGGCAAATCGACAGGCCGGTGTCATGTACCGCATGCTGACTCTAAAAGAAGAAAACCCTTTACCTGATGCGAAGCAGTTGCCCGCCAGCTTCGATCTATCGCTGTCTCGTGAGCAGTCCTGTGCAAAGGACGACAACTTCGGTCAATTTGCCCGCAAGCATCCGCTATGGGGCATGCCCTATGCCTTGCCGGGCTTGCCGGATGAAGAGCAAAAGGTATTGAAGCAATGGCTTGAACAGGGGGCTCTCTACACACCGCGCCCGCCCTTATTGCCGGAATATGTAGCACAAGTTAAACGCTGGGAGAGTTTTCTCAATGGCGACTCTTTCAAGGAGCAGTTGAGCAGTCGCTATCTCTTTGAGCATTTGTACTTTGCCCATTTGTTTTTCCCGCACTTGGATCAGCGTCAGTTTTTTACCCTGGTGCGCTCCGCGACACCACCGGGTGAACCGATACAGCTTATCGCCACGCGTCGTCCCTACGATGACCCTGGGCTGGCGCGTGTTTACTATCGAATACAGCCGGTTTTGAATGCGATAGTGGCAAAAACACATATGCCCTACCGTCTGGACGAACAGCGTATGCAGCGTTGGCAGGCTTTGTTTGTCGATGCGCCCTATAAGGTGGTGCGGCTACCATCCTATGCGCCGGAGTTGGCATCCAATCCCTTTATTACCTTTGATGCTTTACCCGTACACTCGCGCTATCAATTTTTGCTCGACGAGGCTCAGTTCACCATTCAGGCCTTTATTAAGGGGTCAGTGTGTCGTGGGCAGGTTGCGCTGAATGTGATTCAGGACAATTTTTGGGTGTTTTTTACCAACCCCGATCCACAGCGCCTGGAGATATTTGAAGACTTCATGGCCCGGCGTAACAACAGCCTGGAGCTGCCTGCGGGTCTCGTCGATATCTATCGGCCGCTGAAGCACTGGCAGGCCTATAAAAAACAGCAGCAAGCATTAATGGAAGAGCAGGATGCGTATTTGGCGGATCGCTTGCCGGTGGACGCCATTAGTCTCAAGTTGATTTGGGATGGCGATGGTGTCAATGATAATGCGGCCCTGACAGTATTCCGTCATTTCGACAGTGCCAGCGTTGAAAAGGGCTTGCTGGGTCAGGCACCAAAGACGGCCTGGGTGCTGGATTATGGCTCATTGGAGCGTATCCACTATCTATTGGTGGCAGGCTACGATGTTTTTGGCAACGCTGGGCACCAATTGCTGACGCGTCTGTATATGGACTTTTTACGCATGGAGGCCGAGACAACTTTTTTACAGCTGTTACCAGAATCTGCTCGAGTCAGGGAGCGAAAACACTGGTATCAAGGTGTTCATGGGGATGAAATTAACGCCTATTTGACACTGCCGGCATTTGAGAAACAGTCTGTGCCCAATATCCCCTATCAAAGTGATGACCAGAAACAGGAGCTATTCGAGCTCTTAACTCAGCGGTTGAAAAAAGTACTGCCCATAAAACATCAGTTGCAAAGCATTAAAATAGCAGCTGTGCGTGAGCACTTAGAGCGCTTGCAGTTACTCAAAGGTAAGCCCGCCGCATTGATGCCGGAACTGGCCTTGGTGCGAGTCACTGATCCGGCGGGGGATGAATATATAAGTCTGATTGCCAATCGATCCTATTCGAGCATGACCTCGATGTTTCGCGAGCAGGCCAATCGTCGGCCAGGGGAGGACACATTATCGGTGCTTCCCGGTTTTATCGGGGCCTATCCCAATGCGTTTTTTCAGGTGAGTAGTGCTGAGCTGGTTGGCTTTGTTGAAACTATTACAGGACTCGAAACGATAAGTGACTACGTGGGCCTACTTGATAAGTACGGGGTGCGACGTACCGATGCCAGGTTCTGGGCCACCAGTGATATCTTCCACCAGGCCTACCGCGAACGTTATCCCCTGACATCGGGAATACTCGATTTTAATCGTTTGGAAAACCGTTAATCAGGGTTTTCCTCAGAACTCGGCTAGTCGGCGCTGATAGCAGAGCTTTGTTGCTGTCAGCGGGCCGGAGTAATACCTAGCGGTCAATGACCACAGTTTACCGGCTATGTCCCTTACTCTATAGTAACCCGTTGTTGTGGCTTGCCTCGTTAGGGCCCTGCAGAAGGTGAAACGGGTACGGGTACTTGTGAAATGTGTCGTGACGTTTAGCTTCATACGCATGGCTTTCAGTACGAGGTAAGTCCGCGTAGAAATACTCGCCCTTGTCGGGGTTTGCAGAGCTTCTACGCAGGCGGTTATTCAAAAAATAAGAGGTTAACTATGTCGGATCTAGAGCAATTCAGAGCGCAAACCCGGGAGTGGCTCGAAGCCAATTGCCCCGCGTCTCAGCGCCTGCCGGTGATGGAGTTTGAAGATAAATGCTGGGGTGGTACCAAGTGGCGCTTCGTCAACGAAGACCAGAAAAACTGGTTGGACGTGATGGCCGAACGCGGCTGGACGGCCCCCGACTGGCCGGCGGAATACGGCGGTGGCGGTCTCAATAAAGAGGAGACAAAAATCCTCCGTGAAGAAATGTATCGCATCGACGCTCGACCCCCGCTATTTAGCATGGGTTTGTCGATGATAGGTCCGGCCCTTTTACAATACGGCTCCGAAGAACTGAAGCGCCAGCACATTCCGAATATTGTGAAGGGTAAGATCTGGTGGTGTCAGGGCTATAGTGAGCCCAATTTTGGCTCCGACCTGGCGGGCCTGCAGACCCGCTGTGAAGACAAGGACGATCACTTTCTGGTCAATGGCCAAAAGGTGTGGACCTCCTACGCCGAGCGCGCCGACTGGATGTTTTGTCTGGTACGCACCGATCCCGATGCCGTTAAACATGCCGGTATCAGCCTGGTGTTGTTTGATATGACCACCGCGGGCGTCAGTACCAGTCCCATTATGTTGATATCCGGTAACTCGCCATTTTGCGAAACCTTCCTCGACGATGTGCGGGTCGAAAAAGATCAGTTGGTGGGTAATATCAACCAGGGTTGGGAGCTGGCCTCCTACCTGCTCACCCATGAGCGGGCGATGATCGGCAATATGGGCCACACCGCCGCCAGCGAAAAAAGCCTGCACCAGCACGCCATTGATGTGGCCGGTGGTTTAGTAAACGGTCAGTTGGGCGACACGGCCCTGCGTACCGAAATTGCTCAATGGGAAATCGACATCCTCGCCTTTGAATTAACCCAGGAGCGCATTGACGATGAAACCAAGGCCGGCACCGGCACTGGCGCCACCTCGTCAATACTCAAATATGCCGGCACCGAGCTGAATAAACAGCGTTACGAATTACTCACCGATATTCACGGCCAGGCGGGTTTGGCCTGGGAGGGTGAGGCTTTTGATAACGGTTTACTCGCTAGCCAGTGGTTGCGTACCAAGGGCAATTCCATCGAGGGCGGTACTTCCGAAATTCAGCTCAATATTATCAGCAAGCGCATTCTTGGCTTGGGTCAAAAGGGGTAGGGGCAAATGGCATTAGTACTGAACGAAGAACAAAACATGCTCAAAGAATCCGCCCAGGGCTTTTTGAGTGAGCACGCCCCAGTGGCACAATTGCGTCGGCTACGCGATGAGCGCAGCGAACTGGGTTATGACAAGGCGACCTGGCAGCAAATGGTTGAACTGGGCTGGACCGGCGTTTTAGTACCCGAAGCTCACGGCGGCCTGGCGTTTGGCCATGTCGGCATGGGTCAGGTGATGGAAGAAAATGGCCGCACCTTGACCGCATCGCCACTGCTATCCACCGCAGTATTAGCGGCCTCGGCCATTAATAGTGCCGGCACCGAGGCGCAGAAAAAAGCCCTGCTGCCGGCCATTGTTGAGGGCTCATTATTACTCGCCGTGGCACTGGACGAAGGCCCCAAATACCGCCCGTCGCTGGTTAAAACCAGCGCCACGGCCAGTGGTGAGGGCTACGTACTGAATGGTGAAAAACAGTTCGTTTGCGATGGCCATATTGCCGACAAGCTGATTGTCAGTGCACGCACCTCGGGTGATGTCGGTGACGAACAGGGCATCAGCCTGTTCATCGTCGATAGTTCGGCACCGGGTGTGGAAATCGAGCGCGTGTACCTGGCCGATAGCCGCAATAGTTCAATGCTGCGTTTGAATCATGTGGCCCTAGGTGCAGATGCCCTTCTGGGTGAAATAGACGGTGCCGCTAGCCTAATTACCTATCTCAGCGATGTCGCCAACGTCCATCTCGCGGCGGAACTGCTGGGTATGTCTCAGGAGGTGTTCGAGCGCACCGTGCAATATATGAAAGAGCGCAGCCAGTACGGCGCCTTAATTGGTTCCTATCAGGGCCTACAGCATCGCGCCGCCCACATGTTTAGTGAAATTGAGCTGGCCAAGTCGGTGGTGATTAAAGCCCTGCAAGCCCTTGACGAGAACGATGCCAAGCTGAGTTTACTGGCCAGTGTTTGCAAGGCCAAAGTTAGCGAAGTGGTGACCCTGGTGACCAATGAAGGGGTGCAATTACACGGCGGTATTGGCATGACGGACGAGCTGGATATTGGCTTTTTTATGAAGCGCGCCCGTGTCGCCGAGCAGCAGTTTGGCGATAGGCGTTACCACGTGCAACGGTTTGCCAGCTTGCAGAATTATTAAGCTGGGTTTCAATCAATGTTTTTACGCGACAAACAATGAGGAAGAACAACGATGACCATTAAAATTAATACCAGTGAACTACAGTCCCATATTGGCGCTGACTGCGGTACTTCCGATTGGTTTGAAATCAATCAGCAACAGGTCAATGACTTTGCCGATGTCACCCTCGACCATCAGTTTATTCATGTCGATCCTGTTAAAGCGGCAGACAGCCCCTTTGGCACCACTATTGCCCACGGCTTTTTAACCCTGTCGATGCTGGCTCACTTCCTGCAAAACGGTGTCGGTGTCAATGTGCCCAATCGCACCATGGGCGTTAACTACGGTTTTGATAAGGTGCGCTTTTTGACACCCGTAAAAGTCGGTAGCCGTGTGCGCGCCAATGCCGTGCTACTAGAAGCCACCGAGAAAAAGCCCGGCCAGTACCTGTTTAAACTGGATATTACCGTTGAAATTGAAGGTGTCGACAAGCCCGCATTGAAAGCCGAGTGGTTGAATATGGTTTTCGCAGGTTAGTTATTTTTTGAAAATAACTAAAGGCATTTAAATAACAAACTAGGAGTGAAGAAATGACTATTCGTTTTGATGATCGTGTCGCCATCGTCACCGGTGCTGGTAACGGTCTGGGAAAATCTCACGCGCTAGCCCTGGCCGAGCGCGGCTGTAAAGTTGTAGTGAATGATCTCGGTGGATCTGTTGATGGTTCGTCAGCGGGCTCATCGACATTAGCCGAGCAAGTGGTTGCTGAAATTAAAGCCAAGGGTGGTGAAGCCATTGCCAATGGCGCCAATGTTGCCAATTACGATGAAGTTGAAGCCATGGTCGCCCAGGCGAAAGCCGAGTGGGGCCGGGTCGATATTCTGATTAACAACGCCGGCATACTGCGCGACAAAAGTTTTGCCAAGGCCGATCTCGACAATTTCCGTGCCGTGGTTGAGGTGCATTTAATGGGTTCGGTGAATTGCGCAAAGGCGGTATGGGATACCATGCGCGAGCAGGAATACGGTCGTATCGTCATGACCACATCGGCCAGTGGCCTTTACGGTAACTTTGGTCAGTCCAGCTACGGTGCGGCGAAAATGGCCGTTGTTGGCTTGATGAATACTCTGGTGCTTGAAGGGCATAAGTACGGCATTCACATCAACGCGTTGGCGCCCTCGGCCTATACACGCATGACGGCTGATATTTTCTCCGACGACAGTGCCGAAGAGTTAATGCCACCCGAAGCGGTGACTACCGGCTTGTTAACTCTGTGTGATGACGAAGCGCCAACCCGTACCATTCTCGCCGCCGGTGCTGGCGGTTATGCCACCACGCGCATTTATGAAACCGACGGCATTTACTTGTCACCCGAAGAACGCACACCGGAGAATATTCGCGCCGCCTGGGCCGATGTCGAGGACGAGGCCGGCCAGCGTGTGCTCACCAATGCCGGGCAACAAACCCAGAAGTTTCTTAAAAAAGGCAAAACATCGTAAAATACCCAGCGCCTTAACTGGCCTGCGTCAACCCCAACAGGAGTGTAGAAAATGAGAGAAGCAGTCATTGTTTCAAGTGCCCGTACCCCCATCGGTAAAGCCTACCGCGGGATCTTTAATGACACCGATGGCCCCACTTTGGGCGCCATACCCATACGTGAAGCCATAGCGCGCGCCGGCGTCGATCCCGCCGAGATTGATGATGTCATCATGGGTTGTGCACTGCAGCAGGGTACGACCGGTTACAACATCGGGCGTCTGGCTGGCCTACGTGCGGGCCTGCCCGATACTGTTAGTGGTATGAGTATCGAGCGTCAATGTTCTTCCGGTTTAATGTCCATCGCCACGGCTGCCAAGCAGATTATTTGTGACGGCATGACCACGGTCGTCGGTGGCGGTATCGAGCACATCAGCCTGGTGCAGAACGAACACGCTAACAGCTTCCGTAATCGCGACGAAGCTCTGGTCGCCATGCAGAAAGATATTTACATTCCCATGCTTGAGACCGCTGAGATTGTCGCCAATCGCTACAATATCAGCCGTGAAGCTCAGGATGAGTATTCACTGCAGTCTCAGCAGCGCACGGCGGCGGCTCAGGAAGCGGGTCTTTTCGCCGATGAAATTGTTGAAGTCACGGCATCCATGCAAGTCATGGATAAGGCCACCAAAGAAGTCTCCAGTGTTGAGAAAACCCTGAAACTCGACGAGGGCAATCGCCCCAGCACCAATGCAGAAGGCCTGGCATCACTGGGCCCCGTCATCGAAGGCGGTAGTATCACCGCCGGTAATGCCAGTCAGTTGTCCGACGGTGCAGCAGCCTGTGTGTTGATGGAAGCCAAAGCTGCCGAGCAGCGCGGCCTCGAGCCTCTGGGCATTTATCGTGGCATGGCCGTTGCCGGTTGTGGTCCTGAGGAAATGGGTATTGGTCCCGTCTTCGCCATTCCCAAGCTGCTTAAAGCCAACGGCCTGAAAATGGACGACATCGGCGTTTGGGAGTTAAACGAAGCCTTCGCCGTGCAGGTGATCTACTGTCGCGACCAGCTGGGCATTCCCAACGAAAATCTCAATATCAACGGCGGTGCCATCTCCATTGGTCACCCCTACGGAATGAGTGGTGCGCGCATGGTCGGTCACGCTCTGCGTGAAGCTAAGCGTCGCGGTGAGAAGTATGTCGTCATCACCATGTGTGTCGGTGGTGGCATGGGCGCTGCGGGCTTATTTGAAGTGGCGTGATTAGCTGCCATATTTGAAAGCTGCTTTCAGGCGGTCAGAGGGGGTGTGTTGGAAAACACACCCCCTTTTTTTGTGTGCTAGATAGCGCGGACCTTCGACACTGACTACGCTTGGTAGAATTGTAGTTATAACATTGTTATCCAGTCCAGTGAGCCCGGTATCAAGAGACAGGTGAGTTGCGTGATGGCAGAGGATTTTCTTTCAGGTCTATTGAAATACCCTATCTATTTCCTATGGCTGATGAGTAGCCTCTGTGCTGGCCAAGCGCTGCCACAGCCAGTATTGACCCTGGTGACCGGCGACATGGTGGCGGGTTTTTATCATTCACCAGAGCAAACAGGTATTGTCGATAATATTCTTGCAGAGGCACTGCGGCGCATGGGTTACGGGCTGAAGGTGCTGACAGTGCCGACGCAAAGAAGCCTGCAAATGTCGGCGTCGGGTCTTGCCGACGGTGAGCTGTTAAGAACGCCCGCCATTGAGGCCGGTTTTCCGACCCTGTTGCGGGTGCCTGAGCCCCTTGTTACGGGTGAGTTTGTGGTGTTTTCCCGCGAGCCCTTCGACGTGCAAGACGCTTGGGAATCCCTGGCTGGAAAATCGGTGGGCATCATTATTGGCATGAAAATCATTGAAAAAAAAGTGCCGAAAAGTGCTCGTATTAGCAGAGTGAAAAATGAAACTCAATTATTCTCCCTGCTGGTTAAAAAAAGAATCGATTATGCCGTTTTTCTTAGGGATATAGGCCTCTATCATTTAAATAAAAGTAATATTAAGGGGGTGGTAATAAATGTAATGCCCCTCGAGACAATTCCCGCCTATGTCTATCTCAACCCAAAACATGCGGCATTAGTACCTCGCCTGACGAGGGCCTTGCGAGAGATGAAGCGCGATGGCACTTTCCAGGAAATGATTGAGCAGCATTTACAACCCTTGATGAGGGGTAGTGCTGTGCAGGGGGTAGAAGTTGGCCGTTAATAAATTAAACAGTTTATGGGGCTTGGCGAACATGCTCACTACACCGAAGATGATGTCTTGTGATGAAGTATTTCTTTTCTAAATGGGCAGGTCCTCTGGCCAGGCGGCTGGTCCTATCCGTCTTTATGATCAGTGTTTTGGTCACCATCCTCACTTCTGTCGTGTCTTTATATATTGAACTCAATAAAAATCTACAGGAGATCGAGACGCAACTTGATGAGGTGAAAGGGGTTTATTTGCCCAGTGTTAGCTCGCGACTTTGGCTTGGAGATATCGATGCCTTGACGCTGGATTTGGGCGGTATGATTAAACTTCGCTCGATAGAATACCTTGCCGTCACCGAAGCGGGTAAAGTGCTGGTTGAGGCTGGGCAACATCCGCCGGATAAAACGATTATTCGTAATTACCCCGTATTTTATGAGTACAACGGCGTAGAGCAGGAAATTGGACACTTTATTATCGAGGCATCCAGTGCCGATGTGTACAAAACCTTTTATGCGAATGCACTGTCCTCCATTGTTATGGTCGCCTTTCAAACCTTCCTGGTGGCAGGTTTGTTGCTGTTGTTGGTGGGCCGGAGTGTAACTAGTCATCTGGCGACAATTTCCGCCTTTGCTCGCCAGCTCGGTTTATCAAACCTGGATCAGCGTTTAGTGCTTCAGCGCTCACAAAAATCATCTGGTGCCGCCGATGAATTGGATGTGCTGGTGGAAGCATTAACCCTAATGCAACAGCAATTAGGCGAATCTTTTCTGGCTATAAAGGAGAGTGAGGAAAATCTACAGCTGACCCTGAACTGTATCGGTGATGCCGTAATTGCAACTGATAGTGAGGGGCGGGTGAGTCGGATGAACCCGGTCGCGGAAAAACTAAGTGGCTGGTTAGCTAGCGAGGCCATGGGCCGCTCGGTGCGCGAAATATTTAGCATCGTTGACACCGCAACTCAACAGACCCTCGATAGCCCTCTTCACCAGGCCCTGGCAACGAATGAAACTGTCATCCTCAACAGCCCCATTACTTTGTTGCCAAAGATTGCAGATCCACATCAGATCATTGCCAGTGCGGCACCGATAAATAATGGTAGAGCGCTTATTGGTGCCATTCTGGTATTTCACGATGTTAGTGAACAATATCGTATGCGCCTGGCATTGCAGGACAGTCAAAAGCGTCTGAGAATGCATGTCGAAAAAACTCCGCTAGCGGTGATTGAGTGGGATCGTGATTTTAATGTTGTCGATTGGAATGTCGCCGCAGAGAAAATCTTCGGTTACAGCAAAAAGGAAGCTATTGGCAGCCATTATTCAAAACTAGTGGTGGCGCCAGCGGGCTGGGCGGCGGTGGAGGCTATTCGAGAAAGACTACTGTCGAATAAAACGCTGGCCCACCAAATCAATAAAAATATTAACAAGGCGGGCGACGTACTCATTTGTGAGTGGTTCAACACCCCCTTAATTAGTGACAGTGGCGAGGTTTTTGGTGTGGCCTCGCTGGTGGATGATATTTCAGTGCGGGTGCAGGTTGAGGAAAAAAATCGTCAGCAACAACTGGAACAAAAATTGCTGCTCGATAATATGCTGGATGCGGTGTTGACAGTGGATGAAGACGGCATTGTTTTAGGCTTTAATTTGTCGGCCGAAGGCTTATTTGGATATTCCTCAGGGGATATTATTGGCCAGCACTTTCGATTGATAATGCCAGTTGATGTTGCTCAGGATTATCAAAATGTATTGTACAAAAGCGTCAAAGGTTTGAATCCTGAGTTAATTGGCCATCCCCACGAAACCTGGGTGATCAATAAAAGTGGCGAGCAGTTGCCGGTACGATTGTCGGTGTCGACCTCTCCCCAGGTTGGCACGAATAAACAATTATTTATTGCCACTGTTCATGATTTAAGTTGGGAGAAAAAAACCGAAGAGCAATTGCGGCGCAGTCAAAAAATGGATGCCCTGGGGAAGTTGACCGGAGGCATCGCCCACGATTACAACAATATGCTGGGCATAGTACTGGGCTACGCCGAGCTGTTAAGCCTTGCCTTGAACGATCAGCCAAAATTGTGTGGCTATGCCGAGCAAATTGCTCAGGCTGGTGACAGGGGAAAAATTCTGACTAAAAAGTTACTGACCTTTTCCAAGCAACAAGTGGTTGAGGCGGTAAGACTTGAGGTTAATGATTTATTGTTGGATCAGCAGCATTTGCTGGAAAAAATTGTCACCGCGCGAATTTCTCTAAAAATGGACTTGCAGGAAGACCTGTGGCCGATCTGCGTGGATAGGGGTGATTTTGACGATGTGCTCATCAATTTATGTATTAATGCGATGCACGCAATGGTCGAGGGCGATGGCGTCTTATCCATTGCAACCCGCAATAAAAATCTCAGCATGCGGGATGTCGATGGCTGGGGTATTGCTGCCGGGGAGTACGTCCGGTTGGCGATCGCCGATACCGGAGAGGGTATGACTAAAGGCACACTGGATAAAATTTTCGATCCCTTTTTTACCACCAAGGGTGAACAGGGCACGGGTTTGGGTTTAAGTCAGGTTTATGGTTTTGTCGAGCGCAGCGAAGGGACGGTACAAGTATCATCTGAGCTGGGTTTGGGTACTACCTTTAGTCTCTACTTCCCCCGTTACAGCGGGGGGGTAGAGTCGGATGCTGTCATCACTGCTGAGGATGTTGCTCTATTATCGGGTAGGGAAACGATCGTTGTGGCCGACGATGAACCGGGCTTGCTCGAGCTAGCCAAGGATGTACTTAGTCAGCAGGGTTATCGAGTTCTGTGTGCATGTAATGCCGATGAGGCTCTGGTTTTTTTACGTGAGAGCAGGGTGGATTTACTGATTTCAGATGTAATTATGCCAGGTATGAATGGCTATCAATTAGCGGCGCTAGCGAGGCTTGAATTTCCCGCAACAAAGATTTTAATTGTCAGTGGATTTGATGAAACAAGTCATGTCGATGAGGCGGATCAAGAGCTTAAAGCCGGAGCACTTACCAAACCCTACAGTACCAAGGTTTTATTGAGCCATGTACGAGAACTGTTAAATTAATTGGCAAGGAAGACGGTTTTGGAAAGGGGTATCAGGGATTGTTTCGATGTTTCGGGTCAGCCAAAATATTGACGAATTAATCGATAGTCATGGTAAATTAATTTTGCCTTGAAATAGGCCTTCCCACTCTTACTTATTAGCGGTTTTAATACCGCTTGTAATTTCCCCTCAGGGTTTATCAGGTATAAAATAGCGTCATGACTGACAAGATAGACTTGTTCTTCGGTCGTGATGTTTTCTCGGTTTGTAGATTCTATGCTGGAGATCATACCGAGGCTGTCTTCAAACGCGCTGGCAGCGGTCTGCTCATTATCGCGGTGGGTCAGGCCAATAAAATCCTCGCTAAATAGTGGCAAATAATACTGTAGGCGTTGCGGGGTATCGCGGCGGTGATCAATTGTGTAAAACAGAATTTCCAGATCATTGTCGAGACCCTCTTGTTTTAATTGCTCTGCGAATTTTGCCAGCACGCTCAAGGTGGTATGGCAGACATCGGGGCAATAGGTATAGCCGTAGCTCAACAGGTGCCACTTGCCTGTTAGTTGACGATTGCTAAAGGCTTTGTCGTTTTGGTCGATCAGATTAAAGGGGCTTAGGGCTCTGGCCTCGGGAATAATCACGCCGTGAATTTTCGGCAGCCGATGATCGACACGCTGGGAAAAGTTTTGCAGCGTAATAGCCCCGCCAAAAAGCAAGGCGATAACCATCGCTGCATGCCGGTACTTAAAGTGTTGTGCGACTCCAGGCATTGGTTAGCGGGCCTTTATGAGAGGGTGTTTTGATCCCCGGCTTATTTATATGGCCGGTGTCATCACTGGGCAAAAAATAACAGTCGACCAAAATTGATGTAATCGGCCTCGCTAGCCATGGCAACTATCAAGAGTAGGATGGCGAGGGGAGGCAATAAAATTGTGTAAATTAGGGCCAGCCTTTCCCAGGCCAGGTGCATAAAGATACCGATAATCAACCCGGCCTTGAGGAACATGAATATTATAATTAGGCTCCAGCGCAGATAGCCCTGCACCTGATAAAAATCTACCATGTATGAAAAGGTGCTGAGTACGAAAAGCAGTAGCCATATTTTTAAATAGACACTGATGGGGTGTTGTTGCACGCTGCTGTCTGACATATCAAGCCCTTACCACAGATAGAAAAACGCGAAGATAAATACCCATACCAGGTCGACGAAATGCCAGTACAGGCCGGTTATTTCGACGATGTGGTAGCCCTTGCCCGTGTAGAATCCCTTGCGCAGGCGGTTGGCGATAATGGCTAAATAAATAACCCCTACCGAGACATGCATACCGTGGAAGCCAGTTATGAGAAAAAAACTGGCGCCAAATTGTTCTGCCCCGTAGGGGTTGCCCCAGGGCCGTATGCCTTCGTCAAAAATTAACTTATTCCACTCAAAGGCTTGCATGCCAACAAAAGACGCTCCCAGCAGGGCGGTCAGCAACATTAGTTGGGCGGCGCGCTGGGGCTTGCCCTGATAGGCAAAGTTAACCGCCATCGCCATGGTGCCGCTGCTGGTGATGAGGATGAAGGTCATAATGGCGATGAGTAGCAGGGGCACATGCTGGCCGGCGATGACCAGGGCAAAGACCTCGCTGGTGGGCGGCCAATCTGCGGTGGTGGTCATGCGCACGCTCATGTACGCGGTGAGGAATACACTGAAAATAAAGGTGTCGCTGAGTAGAAAGATCCACATCATCAACTTGCCCCAGGGCATGTCGAAGGTTTGCTTGTCGCTCGACCAGTCGTCTACCAGGCTGCTTATGCCGGCACTGGATTCATCCGCACTCTTGTCCATACCTTCCTCCCTAAAAGCCGCACAGCACAGCGATGGCTCGATAGCTTGCCGACGAGAGGGTCAGCAAGAAAAATAGAAACAACCAAACCAGTAGTAGAAAATCCCAATAGCGGCGACACAGCACCAGTCCTCTGTTGAGCTGTGCGCAGTCGCGTCCGATGGCGAATTGCACTATGCAGCGAGCGAGTGCCAGCAGGCCACCCAGTAAATGTAGACCATGAATACCGGTAAAGAGATAAAAATAACTATTGGCCGGGTTGCTACTCACAAAATAACCGAGGCTATAAAGCTGTTGCCAAACGGAAAATTGAGCGAATAAAAACAGCGCACTAAACAGGGCAACAGCGAACAGGGCGACGCTGATTTGCCCATGGTTTTGTTGGCGGCTGGCCACCACGCCCCAGCGCAAAGTGATACTGGCCAGCAGTAAAATAGCGCTATTGAGCCACAGCTGTGAGGTATTGCTAAAGGGTTGCCAGGGCTCCCCAGCCAGGGCCTGAAAATCGGGATACTGGGTGCGCGATAAAAAGGTAATGGTTAATAAAAAGAAGATGACGCTGGCCACGGCAATAAAGAATTTTAAGGCGGTGTGCCCTGCGGCGTTTGAGGCAAGCCCCGGCACTGGGGCGAAATTGGCGGTTGCGGGCTGGGGCAGCCAGGGTTTTTCCGCCAGTACTTTGAATAAACTCATGGCAGTTCTCCGGGACCAAGGTCAATGGATTGCTCCGGCATATCGGGGGGCGCGAACTCGCTTCCATCGACCATTTCCACATCCTGGTCGGCGACATTTTGTGGAATAAAATCGTCTTTGGCATTGGGCACACTGTAATCATAGGCCCAGCGATGCACCACCGGTGGCTTTACCCCCCAGTTACCATGGCGGGGCGGGGTGTGCTCGGTTTGCCATTCCAGGGTCGTGGCTCCCCAGGGATTGGCACCGGCGGGTTCACCCTTTCTCAAACTGTGGATGAGGTTGTAAATAAAGATTAGCTGGGCGAGTCCGACAATCAAGGCCGCCACGGTGATGGAGGCATTGAGAGTCTGGGCCGAGTCGGGAATAAAGGTGCTATCGCCAATGGCGTAATAACGCCTTGGTACACCGAGAAAACCCAGATAGTGCATGGGCAGATAAACCGCATAGGTGCCGAGAAAGGTGACCCAGAAGTGGGCGTTACCAAGGCCCTTGTGCAAGTGCTTGCCGGTGATTTTCGGAAACCAGTGATAGATGGCGGCAAACAAGACCATGATCGGTGACACGCCCATCACCATGTGGAAGTGGGCGACCACAAAGTAGGTATCCGATAGCGGCAGGTCGACCACCACATTACCGAGAAACAAGCCGGTCAGGCCACCGTGGGTAAAGGTGAAAATAAAACCAATGGCAAATAACATCGCCGTGGTGAGATGAATATTGCCCTTCCACAGAGTCAGCACCCAGTTGTAAACCTTGATGGCCGTGGGCACGGCGATGATCAGGGTGGTGGTGGCGAAGAAAAATCCGAAGTAGGGATTCATGCCACTGACGTACATGTGGTGAGCCCAGACGATGAAGCTCAAACCACCAATGGCGACGATGGCCCAGACCATTTGCCGGTAGCCAAAAATATTCTTGCGGGCGTGGGTGGCGATCACGTCGGAAACCATGCCGAAGGCGG